>ERZ773359.2481-NODE-2481-length-23216-cov-6.767799_pt1 | contig 23216 bp, 19 predicted proteins | sample MGYA00374955_ERZ773359 | MGnify/ENA primary metagenome ERZ773359 (study PRJEB29098, sample SAMN04486028) | biogas fermenter metagenome | study: EMG produced TPA metagenomics assembly of the Biogas fermentation microbial communities from Germany - Plant 4 DNA1...
TATATTCTTACTATTGGAAAAATAAATAAATTGCCCACGATTGCTTGACACAAACATTTTAATTACACAATTTGATTTATTGCAATAATAAGGGTATAAAATAAAGAGAACCATGATTAGGAGGAAAAAACATGACCCGAAAAGAAATCGTTGCCATGATTCTTGCCGGCGGGCAGGGAAGCCGTCTTGGAGTGCTGACCCAGAACGTAGCAAAACCTGCTATTCTCTATGGCGGAAAATACCGGATCATTGACTTTACATTAAGTAATTGTGTAAATTCGGGAATCGATACTGTCGGTGTCCTGACACAATACCAGCCGCTTCAGCTCAATTCCCATATAGGTATAGGCAAACCCTGGGATTTGGACCGTGTCAACGGCGGGGTCACAATCCTGGCTCCCTATATGAAAACCGAAAAGGGCGAGTGGTATTCAGGAACGGCTGACGCCGTTTATCAGAACATACATTATGTGGATGAGATGTCGGCAAAATATGTTATTATCTTATCCGGAGATCATATCTACAAAATGAACTATTCACAAATGCTTGCTTTTCACAAAAAGAACCGGGCAGACGCCACAATTTCGGTTATCAATGTTCCCCTGGAGGAAGCAAGCCGTTATGGAATCATGAATACCTACGAAGACGGCAGAATCTACGAATTCGAAGAGAAGCCTGAAAAACCGAAAAGCACTTTGGCTTCCATGGGTATCTATATTTTTACCTGGGACGTTTTGCGGGAATATCTCATGAATGATCATTACAAAACCTCCTCCCATCATGATTTTGGTAAAGATATCATTCCGGGAATGTTAGCCGACAACAGAAAACTCATGGCATACAGATTTGAAGGTTACTGGCGGGATGTCGGAACGATCCAGGCTTACTGGCAGTCAAACATGGATTTGATCGAACTGATCCCTGAATTCAATCTGTTTGACCCCAACTGGAGAATTTTTACTCCCAATCCTGTATATCCGGCGCATTTCGTAGGCGATTCAGGCAAAATTGAAAAATCCATCATTGCCGAAGGTTGCATGATATACGGAACGGTAAGAAGATCTATTATCTTCCCCGGAGTGGTTATCAACGCGGGTACGGTTGTAGAAGACTCAATTATTATGTCTGACTCTCTCATCGGATCAAATACTGAAATCTATACCACCATCATAGGTGAAACCAGTGTTATCGGGAATAATGTTAAATGCGGAGTCGGGGAATTCGCCGTTAATGAATATAACCCCAAGGTATATGATTCCGGAATAAGCGTTATCGGTTCCAACACGGTTATCCCCAATAATACAGTTCTGGGTAAGAATATCGTTGTTGACAATTATGTAACTCCTCACGATTTTGATACCAACAACATACCTTCGGGAGGATATCTGATTAAAGGAGGAGATAAAAAATGAACACAATGATGGGAGTAATTTTGACCGGCGCAAAAAACAACCGGCTGAAGGAATTGTCCCTGGAAAGGTCAATAGCCGCCGTTCCTGTAGGCGGTAAATACAGGGCCATTGACTTCGTTCTTTCCAACATGGTTAATTCCGGGATAAGAAATATAGGAGTTTTAACCCAGTATAATTATCGTTCCCTGATGGATCACCTGGGTTCAGGGAAAGAATGGGATCTTGACAGAAAGAACAAGGGACTTTTTATTTTTCCTCCTTACCTTTCGGAGTTCGGGACCGGCTGGTACAAGGGAAGTGCAGATGCCATGTACAGCAATCTGTCTTTCTTTCAGAGAAGCGATGAGGAATATGTTTTGATAGGCCATGGTTATGCCGTCTATAATATGGATTTCGAGCCAATGCTGGAGCAGCATATCCAGACCGGAGCCGATATAACAATTGCCTGCCGGGATATGAACGATATTTCGGTTGAAGAACAAAAGATGCTGGGAATGGTAGAATTGAACGATGAAGGCAGGATCACTGATTTCAAGGAAAAGTCCATAAACCCGAAAAGCAATATAGGCTCCATGGGAGTATATATTCTTAGCAGAACCCTTTTGATTGAACTTTTGCAGGACAGTGCGGCCAAAGGCCTTACCGATTTTGTTTATGATATTATTATCCGGCAAACTGATAATCTTAAAATATACGCATATATGTTTAACGGTTATTGGCGACCCCTCAACAGCATCCAGCTGTATTACAGGACCAATATGGAGTTATTGAATCCAAAGGTCAGACAGGAACTTTTGATGGACAGGAGAAAAATCTATACCAAGGTCAAGGATGAACCGCCTGCCAAGTATAATGAGGAAGCAAATGTCCATAACTCGATCGTCGCAGATGGATGTATTATTGAAGGAACAGTGGAAAACAGCATCCTCTTCCGGGGAGTCCGTGTAATGAAGGGTGTTGTTATCAAAAACAGCCTTATACTTCAGGGCACAACAGTCGAAAGAAACGCTCAGATGAATTACTGCATTCTGGACAAGGGTGTTACCATAACCGAGGGGAAATCTCTTAACGGCGATGTTGAATGGCCTTTGATAGTGGGAAAGAACGTGAAGGTATAATCTAACCATAGGTACGGTTATTATGGTAATAAACAGAGCGGGTGGAAGGATTCTCATTGAGATAAGCCGATTTGCTTCGGAGGAAAGACCACCGAACGGTAACTTTATTGAAAATGTATGAGCGACCCGTGAGAGGAAGACCTCTCGTCCGGAACATGACGGAGTGCAAGCGGAGGAATGTCATAAAACGGCTGTATTGACCTTATAGACCTGGGTGCTTAAAGACGTTCGAAGTGAGAACCTTGCGCCCGCCTAATTGTTGACATTTAAAAGCGTAAGCATGGTTTTTCAATAGTCCATGTGTAGCCATAATGACCGTATCTATGGATTACAATGTTTTATAATGGAGGAACTTCTATGTTATTTATTTGTTACCCTAAATGCACCACATGTCAGAAAGCCCGCGCATTTCTTGACGCCAGGGGTGTGAAGTACGATTTGCGCGACATCAAAACCGAAAATCCCACTGAAGCCGAGTTACGGGATTGGCATAAAAAAAGCGGGCTGCCCCTAAAGCGTTTTTTTAATACCAGCGGCTTACAATATAAGGCACTGGAGCTTTCAAAAAAACTGCCTTCTATGACAGAGGATCAACAGTTTGCCCTGCTTGCCTCCGATGGGATGCTGGTAAAGCGCCCCATCTTGGTGGAAGACGATTTTGTGCTGGTAGGCTTTAAGGAAAACGAATGGCAGGCAAAGCTTTGACCCTGCCTGCGCAATTACGATAACAAGCAAGAAAATGATTTCTAAATGGTTTCTGCCGTCTTGTTGCCGTTAAAACTCTTTAAGCTTTCCACAAACTGGCGCGCAATTCTTCCGGAGCGTCCGCCCCGCTCCAGTGCGTAGCGCTCAGCCAGTAAATCAATATTTCCGGTCTCGACGGCGCCGTACTTTTTCATGAGAAAATGCACTATCTGTAAGTATTGGGCTTTATCCGGCCTGGAAAACAGGATTGACAGTCCGAAGCGATCCGATAAAGATGTTTGTTCCTGAATAGTTTCATTAATATGAATATCCGTTCCATGGCGGTCTTCAAACCTTTCACCGATCAAATGCCTGCGGTTGCTGGTAGCGTAAATAACTATATTTGGGGTCCTGGCTGAAACCGTTCCTTCCAATAGTGCCTTTAACGCGCCAATCTCTTCATTATGTTTTGAAAACGAAAGATCATCAATAAACAAAATGAATTTCAAAGGGTTATCGGCAAGTTTTTCAATTAGATCAGGGATTTTGAGCAAATCCGCTTTCCTGACTTCCACCATCCGTAAACCCCGGTTTGCAAACTCATTAACGACTGCTTTTACCGTCGAGGATTTCCCTGTTCCGGCATCGCCGTACAGGAGAGCATTTGAGGCCGGTTTGCCTTCTATGAAGGCAATCGTGTTATCCACCAGTTTTTTTCGTTCCCGTTGATATCCTGTCAGGTCTGAAAGCCTGATACGGTCAGGATATTTAACCGGCATAATTTCTCCGTTTTTGTATGCAAAAACCGTGTAATCGGCGTAGATACCGTAGCCCAAAACATTTATGCTGTTTATCCGTTCATCGTACATTTTTTTAAAGTCATATTCCGGTTTTACAGACCATTCAGGCAAAAATATATCACACTGTATTTCTTTTTTTAAATCCTGCGCCGTTATTTGCGATATTTCCTGCAATGTTTTGAGTTCATGTCCAACAGTCTCCTGCAGCATAGGCGAAACAGCTACTTTTTGGGCGCATTTACGGATATATATGTTTTCATCTGATATTACGCGCTGCCAAACATATTCAGTAAAATTCTCGTTGGACTGGAACAATAAATATATAAAATGAGCATATTTATCGATTCTGGAAGCAATATCACTTTCGCTTAGGTCCACCATTTCCATAAATGCCTTTATAACCGGGTCATCCAATATTTTCCGGAAAACTGACAATGCTTTTGCCTCCAGTTTCAATTGTCTTAAAGTCGACATGTTATTTCGCCCCCTGCATTCGAGTTGTCAGATACTTATCCTGAATAACTTAAAAAGTAGTTCCTGTTGCCGTCCTGAAAACATTGAATACCTTCTCTCATACGCAGAATATTCTTGACTCCTCTTTCCGAACTTCAGAACAATAACGTGAGTACAGTTTCGTTTGAGAATAAGTATATTGATACTGCGTTCCTTTCATATTGAAAATACCGATACGATCAAAATAACAAATGACGTAAATTCTTTCAGTAGTCTCTTAAATTCATTTGTGAAGTTTTAACTACCAGCCGGCGTCTTCTGTTTCGTGTTTGCGGCTTCTGGTCATAAGGTCATATACGGCTTTTCTACAGTCCTTGCCTTCAAACAGAATCTTATATGCCTCCTCAACTATCGGCATGCTGACCTTATATTTGTCAGCCAACTCCTTGGCGGCACGGGTTGCAGAGATTCCCTCCACCACCATTCTAACTTCTTTTTGTGCTTCTTCCGCAGTATAGCCCCTGCCTATCAGTCTTCCGGCCCGCAGGTTACGGCTATGATTGCTTGTAGCCGTTACGATCACATCGCCGATGCCGGTAAGTCCTGTAAAAGTTTTCGGATTTGCTCCCATGGCTTTGCCTAATCGGGCTATTTCAGTAATGCCTCTGGTTATGAGCGCTGCCTTGCTGTTGTCGCCATACCCCAGGCCGTCGCAAATACCTCCGCACAAAGCTATGATATTTTTCAGAGCTGCTCCGATTTCGGCTCCGATCAAATCTGAGCTTGTATAAACCCGAAATTCAGGCGTCATAAAAATATCCTGGACCTTCATTGCCGCATCGCGATTGTCAGATGCTGCCACAACCGTTGTAGGGATTCCGATGGCCACTTCTTCGGCGTGACTGGGCCCGTACAGCGCAACCGGCTGAACATTCGGTACTTCACTCAGCAATACCTCGCTGAGCCTCATGCCTGTATTTTCCTCAAGACCTTTCGAACAAATCACCACAATATCGTCCTTACATGCATATGGCGCAAATAGCCTGCAGGTTTCCCGAACTACCTGCGATGGTACCACCAGGATGATATAATCATGTCCTTTGAGACATTCTTCGATGTCAGTGGTAAACCTGATCTCATCGGGAATTTTCACCCCGGGAAGATTCCTTTTATGCTCCCTTTCATTGTTGAGCATATCAACTTCCTCTTGAAATAAAGACCATACGCGGACAACGTGTCCGTTTTTATGCAATAGGACAGACAGGCTTGTTCCCCAACTGCCCGCTCCAATAATTGATATTACTGCCATATTACAATCTCTCCTTGGAACTTTTAAAAGTTATCTTTTTCTCATTTCCGTCAATCAGTCTTTTTATATTAGAGCTATGCCTTATAATGATCAAAGCGACAAGTACCGTTCCAATAAGCAGCATAGGCAGCGGCTCATTGAAAACAAAAGCCAGGATCAGAAACAGTATTGCGCTCAGCATCGATCCTAAAGACACATAGCGGGTTACGGCCACAATAACTATAAACGCTCCAAGACATATTAATGCCGCTACAGGCGAGAACATCAGAATGACCGCAAAAGATGTCAATACACCCTTGCCGCCTTTAAAATTGAAATACACCGGCCAGTTATGACCGATCACCGCAAAAAATCCGGCAAAATACTCCCCGAGATATACTCCGCTTCCGGGATCGATTTCGCCAAACACATAGCGTCCTATCAGGCAGGCTAAAACCCCCTTGAGGAAATCACCCGCCAGTACCGTAATAGCGGCAGTCTTGCCAAAAGTTCTCAATGCATTGGTTGCTCCTGCATTTCCGCTTCCATACTCTCTTACATCTGCCTTATAAAAAAGTTTACCGATAATAATCGAGGTATTAACACTGCCCAATAAATACCCCACAATTGATGAAAAGACTATTACAATTATTTCAATAGTCATTTATTCATCCCCTTTTTCCTTGATGGTAAAACGAATGGGAGTTCCTTCAAAGCCAAAGTTACTGCGCAATGTGTTTTGAAGGTATCTTAAATAAGAAAAATGCATTAATTCTGCGTCATTGACAAATACAACAAAGCTGGGCGGCTTGATTCCCACTTGTGTCATATAATATATTTTGAGGCGCTTGCCTTTGTCAGACGGAGGCTGGACCATAGCAATGGCTTCGTTGAGGACATCATTCAATAACCCGGTCTGTACTCTGAATGAAGCCTGATCATGAACATAATCAATCAGCTCCAATAAGCGGTCTATTCTTTGGCCTGTCTTTGCCGATACAAAAACTACAGGCGCATAACTCATGAACTCCAGGTCCTGGATCACTTTTTTACGGTATTCTTCCAATGTTCCGGTTTCTTTTTTGACAGTATCCCATTTATTAACGGCAATTATGGATGCCTTACCCTGTTCATGGGCGTAACCTGCAATTTTTGTGTCCTGCTCCGTAACCCCTTCGTTTGCATCAATCATGATTATACAAACATCCGCTCTGTCCACGGCTGTCCATGACCGAATAATGCTGTATTTCTCAATATTTTCGTCAATTCTGCTCTGACGGCGGATCCCGGCTGTATCAATAAACATGTATTTTCTATTGTCTATTTGGTAGAAGGTATCTATGGCATCACGGGTCGTTCCGGGTATGTCGCTCACTATGACCCGCTCTTCCCCCAATATCCTGTTTATAATTGACGATTTGCCCGAATTGGGTTTTCCGATGACGGCAACTTTGATGTAATCGTCTTCGTTAATGTCAGGATTATCTTTGGGAAAATGCTCATATATCGCGTCCAGAAGCTCGCCGATCCCCAGGCCGTGGATAGAGGAAATCGGGTATACCTCACCCATTCCGAGATTGTAAAATTCATAGGCTTCCGGAGGAGTTTCACCAACACTGTCCACCTTATTTACTGCCACCACAACAGGTTTTGCCGATTTTCTCAGCATTACGGCAACATCTTCGTCAGCGGCTGTCAATCCGGCTTTGACATCCACCATCAGCACGATTACATCAGCAGTATCAATAGCTATTTGAGCCTGCCTTACCATCTGCTGCTTAATATAGTCATCTGAACTGGCTTCGATCCCGCCGGTATCGATCAGAGTAAACTTCTTCCCCCGCCATTCGCTTTCTGCATAGATACGATCCCTGGTCACACCGGGTGTATCATCAATAATTGATATTCTCCTACCGGCAAGATAGTTAAAAAAAGTCGATTTGCCTACATTTGGCCTTCCAACTATTGCAACGATCGGTTTAGACACGCTTTTACCCCCATTTTTCTCTGCTTAAGATATAAACATTGTACCCGCTTTTTGCCAAGATATCAAATCCATTCTGAAACCACTTTAATATTTTTTCAAAGTACCGTTACTGTCATTCTGAACGCGGCGAAGCGAAGTAAAAATCTTTGCACCGGCTTAAAGATCTTTCACTGGTCCAGGATGGCCGGTTTAATACAAATTCTTAAAGGCAAATGCCAATATTACCGTCCCTGCGGTTAATAATGTATATGATGTTCATATTTCATGTTTAAAACTATATATTATATTAAGAAAAAGACTTTTTGGATAAGAAAATGGCCGAAGGATTAATTTTTGATGATGAAGATAATAAATTTTGCCAGGAAGAAACAGAAGCAAATAATTCCCCTGAAAATTTCAGAAACATCGATAACACGATACGGGAGGTACGGAAACATAATAATGTAAAATACTTTTTCGACCTGTCAGGAAACAATCCTGAAAATACAGGAAAAGCGTCGAATGCTTTTCAACAGAAAATAATTCTTATTACAGGCGGTAAGGATGAAAATATGTCCTATGATTCACTGGGAGAAATCCTGGTCAAAAAGGTGAAGCATTTAATTCTGTTAGGACAGACTTCAGGACTTATAGAAATGAGCCTGATGCGGAGACTGGTTGGCAAAAACCAGGGAATTGATATTCGAATAACCCGCTGCAGTACACTAAAACAGGCTGTAGATTGCGCATATCTCTCATCAAAACCGGGAGACTCTGTTCTTTTGCCTCCGGCAAGCAGTTGTATCTCTGATGAAAAAAATCTTCATGAGTTAATAGAATTATATACCGAATATATCGACGCGCTGTAGCCATTATAGCAATTTTTTATATCTTTTACATTTAGTATATCCATTGTATAATTATGTTATCATGTAATGCGTTGATTCATCCCCGGGATAGCTTAGAATTGAAAATAATTAGAATTGAAAATAATGAGGGAATATATGGTATGTATGATTACTGTATTTGTTTCGTGGAAGAAGCAGCAAATCGGATCATTGCTGAAAAGCTGATTTCAGAGATATCTGCATATACTCTCCCCAAAAAAATACACAGTTTCGTCAAAGACGCGCAGTATAAAAACGGATGTCTCCTGCCCCTGACATATGAGGCTCCGTTAACGAACCAGCAGCTCAGTATTCTTTCATGCTGCCGATGGTTATTGGTTTTATGTAGTGAAAGAAACCGAAATTCGCCGGTCATCAGACAAACCATAAAATTTTTTGCTGCCAACAGAGGAAAAGAATTCATCCTTCCCGTACTTACCGACGGGGAGCCTGAATCGGCATTCCCCCCTGAGTTTTTTGAAAAACGCGAAACCATAATAACTTTCAATGATGGAACGACCCAGGAAGTAATCGAGATAGTGGAACCTCTCGCCATTGATGTCAGGGCCGGGGATATTAAATCTTCCCTGTCGCTCTTGCGTCATGCGCGAATCAAAATTGTCGCCGCATTGATCGGTGTCAGTTATGATACACTGGTACAAAGGCATGAAAAAAGGATCCGCCGGAAACTGATAAATATTGCTTTACTTGTTACAGTGCTGTCTGTAATTTCAGGAAGTTTCTTTACATATCTCTGGTTAGACGCAAAGCATAAGACAGAAATAGCCATCGCGAAGACCCAGTTGTCAAAGGACCTCCTGGCTGATATGTGTACGAATTATCCGTTGCTTTTTCAGGATACTTCTGAAATACAGCCTTTCATTGACCGGTTGCTGGTGAATAGTCTTGAAAAGCTCCGCATTGCAGAAAGTGAATATATTCCGCTCCTTCCTGTCGATGAACTGTTGCTGCTGAAGGCTGACGATGATTTGTATCAGACCCGCAATAAAGCCAAGATACTTCGTTATTTAGGCAGGACCGAAGAGGCCGTAAAGGCTTACATGAAAACCGCATCCATGCTGGAACAAGGTTCTGAGCTTTATACACAGATATCCCGGCTGTTTACCGAAAAAACCGACCCTGAAGTTTATCCCAGCGGCATTCTTGTTGTAGAAATCGACGATGAGGTTCCAAAGCCTGCGACGGTCTCAGGGCAGGAGATATAATCGTGGAAACAGGCGGTTTTAAATTCAGAGACTTGAGCCAGTATGAAACCTATCTCAATAATCGTGCCCGCAGAAACAGGAATATGAATCTTACGGTCCTCAGGAATGAAAACAATGAGCTTACAAGAATGATACTCTCGGTTAAACCGGAGCATTTAGTCTATTTGGCCGAAGAAATGTAAAAGAGGGATCATGATGAATATATCAGAGCAGAATACCGGCTATGAAGTTTTCTTAAGCTATCGTCATAAACCCCGGGACAATAAAATATGCAAAAAGGTTCATACACTGCTTGAAACCTTTAAACCTCCCAGGCGCTGTAAAGAAGCCGATATTAAACGAGTTTTCCGGGATGATGCGGAGCTTCCTGCAGCAGGCGTCTTAAGTGATACGATCAATACGGCTTTAAAATCTTCCAGCGTTTTGCTGGTAATTTGTTCTAAAGATACTCCTGAATCCCGGTGGGTGGATAAAGAGGTAAGAACATTTATTGAATCAGGCCACTCCGATAAAATTTACGCCCTGTTGATAGACGATGTTCCCGATATGTGCTTCCCTCCTTCCCTAAAACTGGTACCCGGCATTGAAAGCCGGACTTTAAGGGTAAGGTACACACAACAAGGATTCAATCTGAAGAAATTGAAGGAGGAGCTTCTGAAAGTAATCGCGGCGGCAACTGGCACACAGTATGAGCGTCTCAGATTTGCAATAAGAATGAGAAGACTTGCCCGGTCAATATTTGCCGGACTGATCCTGTCGGTCTTCCTGATTGCAGCTGGTTTATATTCCTTATATCAATGGATTACGGCATCATATTACTATGCATATACACAACGCGAAGAAATACTGATTAAGGATATCATAGACGATATAAACAACGATCTTGTTTCAGCCGCCGTAAATATACCGGCAGCCGCTCCGGCTCTTGTCAAAATAATCAGTGATAACAATATGTATTTGGACAGAATGATGGCCATTGACGGTTCAACCGAAAAGAACATCGGGACTAAAGCAAAAAATTATCTGAATCTGGCACGGGTATATATGGTCACAGGTGATACAAAAGAAACACTGGATGCTTCAAAAGAAGCGATTGAAATATATGAAGCTCTTGCCGAAAACAGTAACGATGAGGAAAAGAATAATAATCTGGCTACCTGCTATAACCTCACAGGCCTTTATATGCAGTATCTGTCCGAATATGAAAAGGCCGTTTATTACCTGGAGAAGGCTGCCGACGTGTATACAAAGCTGGAAAAATCCTTCGATAATAACAAATACTCAGGATCCCTGGCCGATTGTTATGACAGTATCGGAGTATGCCATTACTTATTAAGTAATTACCGAAAAGCGGCGGATTCCTTTGCCAGGGAGATTAATGTTCGTAAAAGAATGTCATACGACATGTCATTAAAAGAAAACCAGGTTTTGTTTGCTGACCTGTACGCTGATGCGGCATCATGCTATAATTCTGCATCAGAAAACAAAAAGGCAGCAAACTTTTACAAACAGGCTGTTGCCCTGTATAAAGAGCTTTATGGAAACAGCAATGACCCTGGATTACATAAAGCTTACGTGGTTTCCCTTTACAATCTCGGCATTAATTCAGCCTTTGAAAAAGATAATAGAGATGCCGAGTATTATCTTCGGTTGAGTATTGCAGAGGCTGATAAATTGGTTAAAGAATCAATGCCCGAGTATGATCCTTACTATCTTGCCATGTACGCTATGTATGATTTACTTTATGCCCGTGAGGAGAAAAAAGAAGAAGCCCTGAATATGGCTTCAATTGCTTACAAAAACAATCCCACCGACTCCTTCATCAGGCATATTTATGCATATTGCCTTCTATTAAATAATAACTATGATGAAGCCTCGGATATCCTCAATACTCTAATTGAAGAAAACAATTCAACGGTTAGTAAGATAAAGAACGATCTTGAGCTTTTTATCATCAGGGGGCATTCTTCGGATCCTTTGCTCAGATACATGGAAAGCCTGCAGTCTTCTTTTTCTAAGCAATCAGAGTGTAAAAAAGGCAACGGATCTCCGCATCAAGATCCTGATTTATATAATTGGTAAGCTTTAAAATGGGTGTTTTCCCCATAAGCATTGTCAAACCTGTCAATAACAAATTGCCGGATAAATTCATTACCAGTAAGGTTCTTTATATGCTTAAGACTGTGTTTCGCTGATTATTCCGCCTCCCACTACCAAATCGTCTTCATAAAGGACTACGGACTGGCCGGGTGCAACAAATGCAAGGGGGCTGTCAAACACAATCTTTGCGTTGTCTCCCTCCAAAGCAATAAGTCTTGCGGGAACTTCCTTCTGCGAATAACGGGTACGTGCCATTACAGCCTTCTCCTCGTGAGGCTTATCATAAAGTATATAATTCATATCTTTCGCGATGAGACTGTTTATAAGGCCATCCTCTCTGCTTCCCAGGGTAACCGTATTATTAACGCTGTCTTTTCCGATTACGTATTTAGGTTCCGGAAAGCTCATACCAAGCCCTTTTCTTTGTCCAATGGTATAATTGATCATACCCTTATTCTTTCCGATGACATTGCCTTCCTTATCCAGGAAAACACCTTCGGGAAAATCGATCCCTTTATATTCTTTAATGAAATCCGCATATTTGCCGTTTGGCACAAAGCATATATCCTGACTGTCAGGCTTCCTGGCGTTTACCAGGTTCTTGCTCTCGGCTATGGCTCTGACTTCCGTCTTGGTGTAGTCGCCTAAGGGGAGCAAAAGTCTTTTTAATTGGTCCTGTGTCAGCATATAAAGTACATAACTCTGGTCCTTTGAAAGGTCTTTAGCTTTTTTCAGGATATATCTGCCGGATTTTTCATTATATTCGATCCTCGCATAATGACCTGTGGCAATGTAGTCCATACCGAGGGCCAAGGCTTTATTAAGCATTGCCTCAAACTTGATATACTTGTTGCAGGCAATACACGGATTAGGTGTAATTCCGCCAAGGTATGCATCAGCAAAATAGTTGACCACCTTTTCTTCGAAAAGCTGCTTCATATTCAGGACATAGAAAGGTATACCCAGTTTGAAGGCTACTGCCCTGGCATCCTCCACATCTTCCAGCGAGCAGCAGGTCCTGGTCATAGGCCTGTCGCAGTCGTTAAGGGAATCCCATAGTTTTAAGGTAGCCCCATATACTTCATAACCCTGATCCAATAATAAAGCCGCGGCGGTACTGGAATCCACTCCGCCGCTCATACCTACCAATACTTTTTTCTTTGTCTCCATATACTCTCCGTTAAAATAATCGTACTTTTATTAAATATAAAACATTATGGCATCCGCGCTGTTGAGGCGCTTATATTCATTAACCAGATCCTCCAGAGTGATGGAATCCACCACATTGCTGATACTTTCGTCAATTTTGTCCCAAACGCATTTCTTCAGGCAGTATTGGATACTTCTGGTATCTATATTTTCAGTGTCGATACCGTCTATAACCGACAAGTTTCCTTCCAAAATGCGCAATATGGTACCGACTTTTATATTTTCCGGATTTTCTGAAAGAATATATCCGCCCTGGGCGCCTTTGACACTCTTTACCAACCCGGCTTTTCTCAGTCCGGAGAAAACCTGTTCGAGATAGTTGGTAGAGATATTCTGCCGTTCCGCGACCGCACTTAATGCCACATGATCGTTCTGGGCATGGATAGCCAGGTCAACCATAGCTCTCAGGCCATATCTCCCCTTTGTTGATATTTTCATATAATCCTCCCCATAGTTTTCCTATATGTTTTATTATATTTATTATATATTCCCCGTCTTACAGCGTCAAATAACACCAATATTCATTTTTACTTACTTTGAAATAAGATCCTTTATTACCTCTCCCGCTATTATTAACCCTGCAACAGAAGGAACGAATGAAATGCTGCCCGGCACCTGGTTCCTGACAGAACAGTTTCTCTGGGTCCCTTTCGGACAAATACAGTTGGTTGAACAACTGTTTTCTTCGGACTCTTTTGGTTTTATTGGCTGCTCGGTGGAATAAACAACCTTAAGGGATTCAATGCCGCGTTGTCTCAGTTCTTTCCTCATGACCTTCGCCAAAGGATCCACGGTCGTTTCATAGATATCTGCCACCTGAAACTTTGTCGGGTCCAGTTTGTTACCCGCTCCCATACTGCTTATTATCGGTATGCCGCGTTTTTTGGCCTGTACCACCAGGTCAACTTTCGCGGTCACGGTATCCACGGCATCAACGATATAGTCATAATCATCCCTTATCAATTCATCCGCCTTTTCGGGCAGATAGAAGCATCTGACAGCCTCAACTTCAGCATTGGGATTTATATCGAGAATCCTTTCCTTCATAACCTCGACTTTAACCTTTCCGATGGTTTTTCTAGTCGCGTGTATTTGCCGGTTTATATTTGTTAGGCAGATCAAGTCATCATCAACAAGGACAAAGCGGCCAACTCCCGCTCTTACCAACCCTTCTACCACGAAAGTGCCGACTCCGCCTATGCCAAACACTGCGACTCTGCTGTTTTTTAGCTTTTCAAGAGCTTCTTTGCCAATCAGAAGCTCAGTTCTGGAAAATCCATGAAGCATTCAGTTACCCTCACCTTTTCTAAAATTATCGCATTGCTTTATTGGATTGCACATGCTTATTCTTTAATATTTTTATCTTTAATATTTTTACATTTATTATGTTAAACCTCAATAAGAAAAGCAACATCCGCCGGAGAAAATTTAGACCGTTTTCATCCGTTTGCTTGATATGATAACAACAGCCTTTTGTCCTGTATATTATATTTGTATAAACTTCCAGTTAAGGCTATTTGATACTGTGTTTTTTTGTGCAGGTACTTTTTGCAAAGCGCATTGATAAAAAAAACCTCATGTAGTAGAATTAACTGGAAAATGTTAAAATTCAATTTATACCTTCAAGGGGGTATGCAAAATGTTTGATATCACAACCCAAATGATCCAGGCTTTTGCAGTCCTTGTTTCGCTTGCCGCTTTCGGCCTGGCAGCATGGATGTATATCTGGGTCAAATCACAGCCTTCCTCCAACGAACGTATTGCTGAAATCGGCAATTACATAAAGGAGGGCGCTAATACATTTCTAAAGCGGGAATATATTTTATTGGCACGTTTTACCGCTATAGCCGCTGTAATAATATTTGTTTTGCTTCCTCACCCAATTTGGAAGGGAAACATTGCAGATAATATTTGGATGGCTGTTTCCTATATCTTTGGTACTTTTTTATCCGCCCTGGCAGGTAAGATCGGTATCATGGTAGCTACGACAGCCAACATGAAAGCTGCAGAGGCAGCTCAGAAAGGTATAAAGCCTTCGTTCATGACCGGTTTCCGCGGCGGTGCCGTTATGGGTATGGCAGTTGTCGGAACAAGCCTTCTGGGTGTAACCCTTGTCTTAATGCTGGTTGGCGATGCAACATCAATTCTTGGTTTCAGCTTTGGCGCCAGCTCACTGGCTCTTTTTGCCAAGGCCGGGGGCGGCATATACACCAAGACAGCAGATATCAGCGCTGACCTGGTAGGTAAGGTTGAAATGGGCATTGACGAAGATGATCCCCGAAACCCTGCCGTTATTGCTGATAATGTCGGGGACAACGTAGGCGACGTTGCCGGCATGGGTGCTGACCTTTTTGACTCCAATGTTGCCTCAATGGCCGCTGCATTGGTTATGGCAACCGCGTTAGGCGGAATTCAAAGCAAAAATGTTATCATGGTATTTGCTTATGCGGCAATTGGTCTCTTGTCTTCCATTATTGGAGTAGCAACAGCCCGTATTGGAAAAAACGGCAATCCCACAAAAGCTCTTAACAGCATGACTTATGTTACAACCGCCGTTTATGCAGGGCTTACAGCTCTCGCCACTTTCATTTTCGATCTTGAATGGCGTATTTGGGGCGCTACCATCGTCGGTCTGTTAGTTGGCACCATAATCGGTATTACCACCGACTACTTTACAGATGACAGTAAACCTCCTGTCAGAGCCGTTGCGGAAGCATCAAAGTCAGGACCTGCGTTTACGATCCTTTCAGGTTTTTCTTATGGATTATTGAGTTGTCTTCCTGCTCTTATAGGTATTGCAGTTTCTGCATTGCTTGCATTTAATTTTACAGCACCCCTGGGCGCAGCAACAGGACAAGAGGCAGAATATGGAATGTTCGGTATTTCTATGGCAGCTTTAGGTATGCTTTCAATTGTCGGTATGATTATCTCCAACGATGCATATGGTCCTATCGTTGACAATGCCCGCGGCCTTGCCGAGATGGGCGGACTTGGTGAAAAAGTCATCGCAATCACCGATGACCTTGACTCAGCAGGAAACACCGTAAAAGCTGTTACCAAAGGCTTCTCAATCAGTGCTGCCGGACTTACTGTCATAGCGTTGTTAGGCGCTTTCATGAGCGAAGTCAATACTGCCGCAGCTGAACTTGGTTTAGTTGCTGCCGGTGAAAGCTTAATAAAGAATTTTGACATTATGAATCCTACTGTGTTCTTCGGTCTGATTATCGGCGTTGCTATTCCTGCGGTATTCTCAGCTATGTTGATGCTTGGCGTTGACAGGAACGCTCAAAGAATGGTCAGTGAAATTCATCGTCAGTTTGATACTATACCCGGTCTTAAAGAAGGACGCGAAGATGCTCAACCGGATTATGAAAAATGTATCGACATTGCGACGGCCGGCGCTTTGAAAGAGCTTATTCCTGCAGGAATCGTGGCAATTATTTCTACTATTGCCGTTGGGTTTATAGGCGGCGTACAGGCCATCGGAGGTTTCCTGACAGGTAATATAGCATCAGGTCTGCTTATTGCTCTTCTGATGTCCAATGCAGGCGGAACCTGGGATAACGCCAAGAAGTATGTTGAATCAGGAAACTGCGGCGGAAAAGGCTCAGCAGCTCATAAAGCCGCTGTTGTAGGAGACACTGTCGGAGATCCTTTCAAGGATACGGCAGGACCATCCATCAACACTCAGATAACAGTTGTATCCCTGGTATCATCCCTGTTATCAGTCATATTCCTGCAGTTCTCAATCTTCTAAGAACGGATGAATTTAGATAAAAACATATGACAATAATAAGACCCGGAAAATTTCCGGGTCTTGATATTTACACTTTTGATGGTTTTGAGCATTTTAAAATCAGTCTATACCATCGTACTGTTTACGGCTGTTGATTCAAACAAAGAATATTGTTCATTTTCGTTTAATCCATCCTGAACCCAAAGAAGGAACAGTAAGAGAAACCATGGCTTGTTTCCTGCATTGAAGAAGGTTACACTACACTGCTTTGAGTACTTGTTTTTTTATATATCACTCTATCATATACCGCCAGCAGAAAAGCCGTAATATAGCTGAGTATCACTGTCATAAGAATCTCTTCCAGAACCCTTGGTATAAGGAACAATGTAAATCCTATATTGCTTAATCCCGGAATAAAGAGTATCAGGATATAAGTGTTCAAAATGGTTATGGGTATCCCCACCAGGCCAAATGTCAAAAGCAGCTTAAGATAGTATTTATGAATATCCGAATCCGGGAACCTTTTTTTAACTATAAAGTTCAGAAGCAGCAATATAAGACCGATCATCGAAACCGCAACCAGCCCCATAATCAAATAATCTTTTCGCTTTCCCATGGAATCAAGAGCCAGCGCTATGTGAGATTGCGGATAAAACTTTGAAACAACCAAATTAACCAAACCTATAACGCCTATCAATATAAAAGCAAACCACATAGCCGTTTGGATCCTTTTTGTTTCAACCTTTTTAACTTCCCTGAAAATAAATCCCGTAAGTACCCCGTCCAATATTTGCGTCAGTGTCAGAAGCGGTATATAAGCTCCTTCAGGCCGGATTAAATAACCCAAAACATCAACTGTCCCTGTGGCCAGGCCACCGAAGAACGGGCCGAAAAGAAGAGCCGGCATCCTGGAAAATACTTGCGCAAAACTGATCCTCATGCCTGGGGCTCCCATAAAGTTTATCATCACGCTTAAACTTCTTACTGCTAATGCAAGGGCAATTAATAATGACGTCTGAATGATCTTTCTGAAGATTTGAGATGTTGACTTTTCCATTTAAATTCTCCTTTCTTATCCCTGTTACCATAAGAAAGAAGAGTAATAGTAACAGCGGATGCGGTATTCGCACCGCGAACCTTTTAAAGGCTCTTCGTTTAGAGACTCTACTCCCATTCTCTAACACTTTACGCGCAAATACCTGTTCTGTTTTCGAATTTATTTTTTATTGTTTAGTCTTAAGTGACCTTTTGCCATCCTTAATGCCGGCGAAGGATCTTTTTTGTTCAAATAAGATCCTCCACTCCTTTTAGTTCGGTTCAGAATGACATTGACATTAATTATACAATAATTTAAATACATTTGTCTATGTTACTGATGCACATATTAAATCCTGATCAATCATTTGCTGTTTCGCTTTTTACCTGCAGATTCATGAGTGTTCTTATCAAGGTTTCGGACATAGATATGCTTTATCTTGCTGTTACCGGAATCTCTTTCATCTATCTCAAAACATTTCAATGTCTTTATCAGCGGCGTGAGCTTTGTAAAGCCATAATTTCTTGAGTCAAAGTCCGGGCGCTTCTTTTGTATCAGGTTCCCTACATCAGCCAGAAATGCCCATCCGTTTTCATCGGCGACGTCCGATATGGAACTTGAAATCAAATTAATTAATTCTTTGCCAACTTTACTTATGGGGCTCAACTGAGTTTTTCTTTCTTCTTCGGTTTTGGGAATCTCCTCGGATTCAATACTCTGCTGCGAGTTTGCATTAATTATTTCAAGGTATGTAAACTTGTCGCATGCGGCAATAAAAGAATTCGGGGTTTTCCTTTCTCCTATGCCGAAAACCTTCATCCCGGATTCCCTGAGACGGATAACCAGGCGGGTAAAGTCGCTGTCGCTTGATACAATACAAAAGCCTTCTACCTTATCATTATACAAAATATCCATGGCATCTATAATCATGGCCGAATCCGATGAGTTTTTCCCTGTCGTGTAACTGTATTGCTGTATGGGAGTTATTGCGTTTTCCAAAAGCACATTTTTCCAACCTGTAAGGTTGGGTTTGGTCCAGTCCCCATATATACGCTTTATCGTAGGTGTGCCATATTTCGCAATCTCTTCCAATATCCCCTTGACATTGCCGTAGGGGACATTTTCCGCGTCTATCAGCACGGCAAGCCTTAGTTCAGATTTATCTTTCATAATCAACCTTTCTTTAATCAGTAAAATGTTATATTACTTCTTAATTATACACTCTTACATTGAACTTTATTATGTTATACTTTGCCGTTTTTATTCAATCCATACTGTATCCTGGTTTTTTGAATAATGTTTTTTCTTTCTCCATGATATCCGGCAGGAATACTTCTTTTTTCCACATTTCTCTTGGAATCTCTTCAAACGCTACCGATATACTCTGCTCATCCGTATTCAAAGTCTCGATAAGCGCTTCTACGATCTTTTCAGTACAAAGCTTTTTTTGTTCTTCTGATCTTCCGGGAAACATTTTTATAATAACATGCGGCATAATGTTTTCTCCTTTCCTGAATATTTTTCTTGGTAATTATTCTTTCGGCCATTGATATTTGGGAATATTAATATAAATATCCTCCATACGATGAAAACTGTCTTTTATTATGGTACTCTGCATATTGTCAATGGTAACGGGTATGGGCTGGATCATAAAATACGGAACATCATATTTTCCGTCATTTATTGTGTCATAGATATAAAGCTCTTGTCCGTTAGCCATTTTTATAGCGGCTTCAGCAGCAGCCTTGGCTAATTTTTCGATGGGCTTGTATACAGTCATTAACTGCGTACCCTCAACAACCCGCTGGCATGCCGCAAGATCCGCATCATGCCCGACAACGGCAACTTTTCCTGCCAGTCTCTTTTCCGAAAGCGCTTCTATTGCAGCGGCTGCCAGGGAATCATTTGCGGCGATGATGCCGTCAATTTTTATCCCCTTTTCAAGCGTTTCTTCCACACATTGAAATCCATATTCCCGTGCCCAATCCTTTGCCCATGTCTCTGCAACAATCTTTATATCCCCTCTTCTGATATAGTTTTTCAAGATATTCATATGCCCTTCATATAACATGGTGCTGTTATAATCTGTCGGCGACCCTTTCAAAATTACATAATTGCCGGTGGGAACTTCTTTTACGAGTGCCTCAGCCATTAACTCCCCGACTTTTATATTATCAAATGAAACATACAGATCGACGTTCGCATTCTTTATAATCCTGTCGTAGCAGATTACTTTAATCCCGGCTTTTCTGGCCATGTTGACCATCTCTATGCCCTTGTCGGCATCATTGGGTATAACAATCAATACGTCAATTCCCTGATCGATGAGGTAACCTGTCTGTCTTATTTGTTCTTCACTGTCATTGTACGCATTGAGGACAATCACCTCTGCACCGAGCTCCTGTGCCCTGGCAACAAAAATATCCCTATCCCGCTGCCACCGCTCTTCATTGAGTGTTCCCATAGAGAGACCTATTTTTATACCATCGTCACTTTTCGGGCCTTCCGGTGCGCTCAACTGTTTATCTGTGTCCTGACAGCCTGTAGCTAATATCATAATCACACATACCAACAGGAAGACTGCATAAGCTCTTATAATAAGACGCATATTATCACTCCTAACATGCTTGCAGACAACAAATCAACTTCTCTGTTCAGAAGGACTATAACCTGTTACTTTCTTGAAAATCCTGCTGAAATAATTGGGATCATTGTATCCGATCATGAAACATACTTCTTTAATAGTGTGGTTTTTATCTTTAAGAAGCTCAATAGCTTTATTGATCCTTACCTGCGTCAAATAATCAATAAAATTCTCACCTGTTTCCTGCTTAAAGAAACGGCTGAAATATTGAGGGCTAAGGTTCACAGCCCTGGATACATCTTCAAGGCTGATCTCTTCATTGAAATGTTTATCTATGTATTCCTTGGCAGCTGCTGCAAGATAATGGCAGCGGCTGGTCTTTGCGTTTTTTATTCCTCCGGTAATTGCCTCAATTCTTCTGATGCACCAGCTCTTTATGATTTGCTTATCATTAATGCTTAAATATTCCCTGAGATAGTCATTATTTTGGAATATTTCATTTCCTTCGATTTGATAGTCATTTGCAAGTCTATGCAGCATTACTATTAATTCCAGCAATCTGCCCTTTATAATTTCAGTGGAGTTATTGCTGTTTTCACAAAGCTCATCGTAAATCTGCATGAATATAGCTATAGACTCTTTCGTATCACCGGATGAAGCACTCTCCAACAGCATTTTCATACGCTTTTCAACACAATCTGTATCGGGTATCTGTTGCTCCTCAGGAATATCATCAATATGGATTATCTCCCTGTCATTGGCATATTTTAGCGCTCTTAAAGATTCCGAAAATGAAATAAGCAGGTTTTCATTATCACTCTTGGTGCTTCCTATTCCAACACGTACACCTGTTTTGATCTTCTGCGTGAGCTTGTCCAGTATTGACTCAGTTGTCCTGACAGTTTCGAGCCTGACCTGGTAATCATCCTCAGCTGCCGAAACCGGAACATATACAATAATCCTGTTTAACATGGCCGGTCCTACCACGCAGTTTAATTCACTTTTAATCACGTCTCTCATCTTATGGTAGAAATTTTGGCTTACAACACTTGAACCGATTATATTACCGTTTTCTCTTCCTTCTCCTATCTCAAAGGTAATGATAAAACCCTTTTCTTCGTTTATTTCCAATATCCTTTTATAATTCTTTATTTGCTCATTATAATCTTCATTCAGCAAAATGGCATATATCAACCCATGTTCAAGTATGGGAAGAACCTGTTCGTACTTTTCCTTAAGATCCAGCTCCCGTTTTCTTCTAGCCTTGGCTTCTTCATGGTTTAAGGCTGCCTGACGAATGATTTCCACCATTTTGCTGCGATTAACCGGCTTTAAGAGATATTCCGAAACACTCAGATTGACAGCTTCCTTGGCATACTCAAACTGTTCGCATGCCGACAGTATTATAAACTGAACGTTCGGAAGGACCTCCTTGATTTCTTTAATAGCGTCAATACCGTTAATGCCGGGCATTTTGATGTCCATAAAAATGATATCGGGTTTAATGGTTTCAGCCTTCTCTATTGCTTCCCTGCCGGAATGAGCTATTCCTGCCAGTATCACATCATTAAAATTCTTTTCTATTATGTACTTTATAGATTCTATTACGATACTTTCATCGTCAACAACCATAATTTTGAGCATGGAAACACTCCTTTTTTATCATAGTTTCGTTTTCCGGGATTGTAATCGACACTATTGTTCCTCCTGGCTGCATGCTTGTAATAGTAACTATATCCTGCGTATTAAAGAAATTATTAAGGCGCTTGATTACATTTTTCGTGCCGATACCCGTTGTATGTCCGGTCGATGTATCCTTTTCGGATATGTCTTCTTCAGTATCCGATAGTATTTGTCTGATTTTTTCAGGGGGCATACCCACCCCGTCATCCTCAATCTCTATCACGATATCACCATTTACTCTCTTTGCCCTTAATATAATGGTACCTCCCGATTCCAGGCTGCTGATACCATGAATAAAAGCGTTTTCGATAAGCGGCTGCAATATCATGCATGGCATTTGAACGTCCAAAACACTTTCATCCACCTCCTGAAGGAACCTGATCCTGTCGGTATACCGTACTTTAAGAAGGGCAATATAATTGTTTATATTCTCTATTTCATCCCCAAGGGTTACCGGGGTGTCCAGACTCCTCAAATTATATCGGAACAGATCCGAAAAGCACTGTATAAAATGGTATGTTTTATCCGCGTCCTCAAACATGGCCAGCTGTGCGCCGGCATTCAGGGTGTTGAATATAAAGTGTGGATTTATCTGGGACTGAAGTGCCTGAAGCTCTGCTTCCCTAAGATGGTTTTTCATGAGGAGATACTGCATTTCCTGTTCCTTATACTTTGCTTCCAATTCAGCGCCTTCCTTTATAGCCTTCATTTGCAGTTTTATACTCTCTGCCATCCGGTTAAATGCATCAGCCATAATACCTATCTCGTCATTGCTGTGAACCGTGACCTGCTGAATCTTCAGATTTCCCTTTGATATTTGATTTGCTGCATTTGACAGGCTTATTATGGGTTCAGTTATTTTGAAGGTCATCCTGATTATAAAAATAGTGTTGAACACTATTATGCCAATGATAATGATCAGGTTTAAGGCCTGTATAAGGCTGACACGGCCTGAGATCATCGTATAGCCCTTGGTATTCTCATCAAATTGATCCAACGTAAGTTTATTTATATTGGTATTAATATATTCAAAA
>ERZ773359.2483-NODE-2483-length-23206-cov-7.300419_pt1 | contig 23206 bp, 15 predicted proteins | sample MGYA00374955_ERZ773359 | MGnify/ENA primary metagenome ERZ773359 (study PRJEB29098, sample SAMN04486028) | biogas fermenter metagenome | study: EMG produced TPA metagenomics assembly of the Biogas fermentation microbial communities from Germany - Plant 4 DNA1...
TCTGATAGACAAAAGCCGGGGCTGTCCCAACCTTGCTTTTGGGACAGCCCCCTCGATCCTGGCGCGAATCAGGGATTTCTCTCGCCGTGTTATGCGCTGAAGAAGTACTCGCCGCTTCCCACGGCATAAAGGCAGTATCCGTCTTCCGTGTGCAGGAAACGGACGCCTTCGGCCTCGGTGGCCGGACGCCCGCTTTCCAGCACTGAATCAGGGTTTGTGCTCGGAATCCAGACCGTTGCCGTGGTGTTGACCGGAATACGGATCCGGAGTGTGAAGTCATCGCCTTGCTTTTTCCAGGATGAGACAATGGTACCGTACATCGTGTGATGCTCAGCTGAAACCCACTCCAGATCATCCACGGGATGGGGGCGAATGATCGTGTGCTTGAAGCCCGGAGATTCAGGATCGGGGTTGATTCCGGCCAGAGCCTTATAAAACCAGGCTCCGATATCTCCGAACATGATGTGATTTCGGGAGTTGATACCGTCCCATGACTCCCACAGAGTGGTCGCCCCTTGGGCCAGCCAGTATCCCCAGCTCGGATAGGTCGTCTTTGTGGCGATACGATAGGCGACATCAGTTCGGCCGTGATCGGTGAGGGTGTTCATGACATATTTGGTTCCTAAGATGCCGCAGTCGATGTGGCCGTTCTGTTCGTCTATTGAAACCAGCAATTGCTCCAGCACCTTGTCTTTTTCGTCCGGCTCCACCAGCCCTTGATAGAGAGCACAAGCCATGGATGTCTGCGCTTCTCCCGCATAGCGGCCGGTCTTTGGATCGTAGAAGTGTTTGTTGAAGGCTTTTTTGATTTTGTCAGCCAACGTCTTGTAGGCTGCGGCGTCTTCATGATGCCCCAAAAGATCGGCTATCTTAGAAAGAAGCAGGACGTCTACGTAGTAGTAGCCGGTCGAGGTAACACTGGTCGGAGTCTTATGGCCCGAAGACGGTCGACCGGGAGGACACCAATCTCCGAGGCCAAAGTGCAGGATGTGGTCGGTGGCCATGGTGCCCATGAAATCGACATAGCGTTTCATGGCGCTGTAGTGCTGCTCCAGAACGCGTTTATCCCCGCAGTACAGATAGAGATACCACGGGATGAGGATATAGGCGCTGTCCCAGGCCGGACCGCTACCCCAGTTATAGCCTTTGCCTGCAGTGGGGATATAACCCGGCAGCTGTCCGCTTGGGCGCTGCTCATCGGCAAAATCATGCATCCACTTGGCATAGGACGCAGCGGCCTTGAAGTTGAACAGGCCTGTCTCAGCGGCTATGTGCGCATCGCCGGTCCAGCCGTTTTTTTCTCTGTGCGGACAATCTGTAGGAATGCCGACGAAGTTGCTCCGATACGAACGCAGCGTGCATTCCTGGATTCGGTTCAGCAGCTCGTTGGAACAGGAAAAGCGTCCGGCGGGCTCAAAGGCCGTATGCACAAAGCGACCGCGTAGAGAATCGAGATCGGGTCGACCCGGAAAGCCAGTCATCTCTACGTAGCGGAAACCGTGATAGGTAAATCTAGGCTCCCAGACTTCGACTCCTTCGCCTTTCAACGTGTAGATGTCGGTCTGGAAACGTTCGCCCTTGACCAGGGTCTTGATGTTCGATTGGTCAATGTTTCCGTCATCGCTCCGCAGTTCTGAGTAGCGCAGAGTAATGCGGGTTCCCGCAGGTCCCCGGACGCGCAACTGCACCCAGCCTGAGAAGCTTTGACCCATGTCGTAGACAAAGACGCCGGGGGCCACTTCGTTGACGGCGATGGGAGGGATGTCTTCAGTGACCTCGATGGGCGGCGTCATTTGAGAGATGAGTCTGCCGCCGGGACCGGCCACCACACGCGTCTCATGCCACTCGGTGTCATCAAACTCCGGAGTATTCCAACCGGGAATCTCCTCGCGGGCATCATAGACCTCGCCGCTGCGCAGTTGGTCAAACATGATGGGACTGGGATATGCTTTCCACGACGGGTCAGTCACAATAGCGGTTTCGCTGCCGTCGGCAAATCGGACGTGCAATTGCAGGATCAGTTTGGGATAGTCACGCCAGGGAGCGTGCTCGAAGCCCCAGACATCGGGCAGATGCTGGTTGTAATAGCCGTTGCCTAATATGACCCCGATAGCGTTGGCTCCTTTTTTCAGTGCAGCGGTGACGTCATAGGCTGTGTACAAAGCCCGTCGGTCATAGCGGGTAAAAGCCGGATCGAGACGGCGATCACCGATGCGCGTCCCGTTAACATAAAGCTCATAGTAGCCCAGACCGCATATGTAGACCCGCGCTGAGTCTATATCCGGCTGAAGCGAAAACGTCTTCCTCAATAACGGCGCCCGGCAGACGCCTTCAACCGAGCGCGGCGGAAACTGCGGAGCCCCGATCCACTGAGCCGACCAGTCACCTTCGTCCAGGAGGCCCATCTCCCAGCGGGCCACCTCGCTGTAGGGACCGACCCGGCCTTCTTGATCCCAGACGCGCACTTTCCAAAAACAGCGCTGACGGGCTTGCAACGGCTGACCGGCGTATTCCACGTGTATGTTCTGCTCGGAATGAACATGCCCGGAGTCCCACAGATCAGCTTTGCCTGCGAGCAGAAGACTCGGATCGCTGGCCACCAGCACCTGATAGCCGCTTTGCATCCGGCAACGTCGATCGGACTGTAGTTTCCAGCTGAGCCGGGGCGCCATGGTGTCGACACCCAAGGGATCCTGTAAGTACTCGCAGCGTAAATCAGTCGGTATGAGGTCCATCGGCCGATCTCCCTCCTGAGGTGCAGTGCCCGGCACATCCGGGCACTGCGTCAAAAAAGAATGCCTGCCGTTCACGATATATACCGCAAGAAGTCCACGGCGTCAGTCGTGAGTTGTTGATTGAGCGACGGACTCCAACATCTCATCCAGTGCACGCTGAGCGCGCTCTTGCGCCCGTTGTAAAGCGGCCGGCGGCTGGATTCTTCCCGCCAGCACATCGATCATGACGAGGTCGAGTTCTTCGAAGTAGTCGATAATGGCCGGCATGGGCGGTCTGATGTTTCGGGCCGTTTGGGCGATTTCCAGATAGACGGCCATGGCCGGGTCCTGAGCAAAATCCCTGAAGATGTGTGAACGTAAGTAGGCCGGAATCCACCCTGAGGAGCGGGCATACGTCGTGGTGCCTTCCACTGAAGCCGTGAAGTAGCGGACGAATTCCCAGGCTTCGTCAGGATGCCGGGTGGTGGGCAAAATTCCGATGGCCCAGCCACCGATCCATTCGGCATTCGAAATGCCTATGCCTTCTTTGTAGGGCATGCGCCCGATGCCCAAGGGAATATCAGGGAAGGTCTTCAGCCATGAGCGGAAGTTCTGAGAGACGGCCGGCCGCATGGCCAGTTTGTTGTTTGGAAAACCGCCGACCGCAAAGGCACTGAAGCGCTGATGATAACTACGTATCCATTCGAGGCTTTCAATGATGCGGGGATGCGCGGCGGTCACTTTCCGCGCCTCTACGTCATAGAACTCCCCGCCGAAGGCCCAGCCCCAGGTGAACAGGGTGTTGGAGTTGCCGTAGCAATCCCACGGGGCAGCGCCGAGTTGAGTGACGACCCCGCCGGAGTCGGTGCGGGTCAACTTGCGGAAGAAATCCTCGTACTCGGCGATAGTGGTCGGACCACGCTCGGTATCCAGGCCGGCTTCGGCGAATATGAGTTTATTCCAGACGAGAGCGAAGTTGGGGTCGACTTGGATGGTCATGGCATATGTCCTGCCGTCCCACTGTGTCTGCCGCCAAGCCGGCGGGATGAAATCACTCGGTTGAAGCTGTGAGCGGCGGATGTAATCATCAAGCGGCATAAGGAGCCCTTGCAATGCGTACTGCGATACGTTCTGACCGGCCACGTAGGCTACATCGGGAGGAATGCCGCCGGCAATCATGGTCATCAACTTGACCGAGTGGGGGTGGGTGAGCTGATCGCTCATCGAGGCTTCCCAGACGAATTCGATCTTCACATCAGGATGGTCCTTTTCGAAGGCTTCGGCTAAGAGCAGAAGGTCCGGATCGCCGGGGGCGTGACGGGTGGCGACCACCAGTGTAGTCTGAGCAGACCAAGTGCACGAAGAGATCGACATAAGAATCGCCGTGCAGATCCGGATGATGATTCGCCGTGTGCTTTTCGCATCCATGTATAGGCCTCCCTAACGAAAAGATTAAAAAAACAGATCTTGGAACACTGTTGAAACTGATCAATGCCATTGTAAGTCATTTTACTGAAAAGGTAAACAAATTCCCGGGACGATTCTGTCGCCCTCTGTCATTTTGTCGGGCCTTGTTCTAGGATAGAGTAAAGCTGAACGGGTCTTCCAAGGAGCCTACGGAGGTGCCATGATGCGTAGCTACCGGAAAGAACTATGGTTTGAAGTCGGACAGCGACGACAGTTGATCAATATCACGGACCGAGTGGAAGAATGCGTGCGTGAAAGTGGTGTTCGAGAAGGCCTTTGCCTTTGCAACGCCATGCATATTACAGCGAGTGTTTTTATCAATGATGATGAACCGGGACTTCATCGCGATTTTGAGGAATGGCTTGAGAGGTTGGCACCCGAGAAGCCCCATTCACAGTATCGCCACAATGTATACGAAGACAACGCGGACGCGCACCTCAAGCGGACTATCATGGGACGGGAGGTAGTGGTGGCCATTACGGATGGAGAATTGGATCTCGGGCCTTGGGAACAGATCTTTTACGGAGAGTTTGACGGCAAGCGGCCAAAACGCGTTCTCGTCAAGATCATCGGAGAATGATGGACGTAGGGGAAGGGGCGAGTCCCTCAGAGGCCGCCCCTTCCGTGCCATAGTGGAAAGGCTGTTTCAAGGAAGCGTCACGAAGTAGGTCTGCGGCAAAAGGGTACCTTCTTGGTCCACGAATTCCACCGCAAAGACTCCCTTTGGTAGCAACGTGCGCGAGACGACTTGCACGTCGATCGGTTGCGGGGGGCGTTTCATCACGGTCTTGTTTGTGCTGTGTGAGCGTCGGGCCACCGTGATGCGGATGTGTCGTCCGTCTATCTGTATACTGTGAATGCCGACTGCGTAACCGTTTTTGGCCGTATCGCCCAGGTAGGCTATAACGGCGATTTGCTTATTGAAGTTCACCTTACCGAAAGCGTCTTTAGCCAATTCTTCAGGCAGCAGACTTGCTACACGGTTGGCCTGAGTGCGCGAGGTAACAAGGGCATAGAGTTCTCCGGGCAGTGGTTTATCATGTGTCCATCGCCAACGCAAAAGGCTATCGTCACCCAGTACCAGTCCTGTGGGTGCGGAGATACTTCCGATTTTGTCTGTTCGGGAAAGCAGAACACCGTTTTGATCGACAAAACGCACTTCGTACCCATCTTTGGGCAGATCGGCCAACGGCAGGCTCTTGACGGCAATGGGATAGGTGATGGCCAAGGTAGTGATCTCATCGGGTCCCGGAGCACGCCGGCTTATATTTACCCAAACCTGATGATCGGATATTTGTACGCTGTGTATATCAACCGCATATCCTCCCCGAGGTGCTTCGCCCAGATAGGCTACAATGGCTGCCTGGCGTTCAAAATCGATGTCTTTGAAAGCCTCCGATCGAAGATGCTGCGGCAATCGATTCAGGACTTCTTTGGCTCGCTCGGCGCCGATCACGAGAGCATAAAACGAACCGGGGAGTTCCGCCTGAGCTCTCCAGATCCACTTCAAGGCTGCATCGTTTCCCATATGAATGATCATGTCTGTCGCCGTTGCCTGTGTTACAAGTAGCAAGGCCACAAACATGCCCAACATGACGCCCCGTCCGTATCGATGCCGAATTGTGTGCATGCGAGTCCCCTCCTTACACAGACAGTGAAACACGAAAACCCAAACCGGGCAACGATCATGATTTGCTGCCATCGGAAACAAATGCGTCCCGAAATCCGAGACTGCTTGATTCGACGCACCCTGAGCAGGGATATCGATATATAAGACGAAAAAGGACTTCACCGGAATATACAAAGACCGGAGTGCAGAAAGAGGTGTAAGGATGACAGCTGCCATCAATGCAGGCAAGAGGAAGCTAGGCTCTTGTGTATGGTTGCTTGTGCTGTTTTTGGTGTCCGCCGGCGCAGCGAAGTCTGTTACGTTGCGTTGGGCAACGTGGGGGCCGCAAAAGGTTGATACTGAGCTGATCGAGGCTTTTGAGGCGGCCTACCCCGAGGTTAAAATCGAGTATATTTTCTCTTCGGGAACAGGTGAACACCACCCGAAGATGAAAGTCCTGTCGGCGGCCGGACTTGCGCCGGATGTTTTCGCAGTCGACGGAGTCTATTTGGCTGAATTCGCCAGCACGGGACTTATTCAGCCGCTCGATCACTTGATCAACGCTGATCGGTCGTTCCGCTTGAGCGACTTTTTCCCGGCTTCATTGCCGGACGTGCAGTACAACGGGAAAACCTACGGACTGCCCTACATATCCGCGCCGATGTACATCCTGTACAACGTGAACCATGTACAGGAAGCGGGTCTGCCGAAGCCCGATGTGCATTGGGATTGGAACACGTTTGTCAGTTACGGACGTAAACTGATGCGTACCGTGGAAGGGCGGGTGACCCGCTGGGCGACTACCGGGTATCTGAACAGGACCGCTACGCACTTTGAGCCCTGGGTCTGGTCGGCAGGCGGCGAAGTCTTCGATGAATCCAAGAAGCGCTTCCTTCTCACGGAGCCCGAAGCCGTAGCCGCTTTGGACTTCCTGGCCGAGATGCAAAGAACGGGATTGACCGGCGGCGGCAATTTCGCCCAACAGACAGTGTCCATAACACGTCTGTACCCGGGCGGTTTTCCGACCGTAACCGGTGTGGCATGGCCTTTTGAGTGGGACGTCACCCTCTTCCCCGCCGGTGCGGGCGGTCAGTATACCATTTGGAAGGGTAACGTCATGGCGATGGCGCCAAATACGCCTCATCAGGAAGAGGCTTGGCAGCTGATCAAGTTCCTGTTGGCCCCTGGGCAGCCGGGTTACTCGATCTACATCAAGAATAAGCGCTTCCCACCTCAAACGAGAGATCGCGATACGTGGGCCTTGTTCCATACCCCGGGACAGGATCCGGTAAGCCTGTGGGAGGTAACGCTGCTCATGGCGGCGGACTACAGCCGTCCGTTGCCGCAGCTGGTGCAATGGAACGACATCATGGACCAGACTCTGGGACCGGCTCTGGTGCAAATCCAAAGCGGCACCGTCTCTGCCAGAGTGGCGATGGAACAGGTCAAGCCGATCATAGAGAGCATGTTGGTCAACGAGCCGTAAAATCGATCAGACGACGAATCATCGGAGGGCGAAACGTCCGAGGACGGATCGCCCTCTTTTCATCAGCGTCGTGCAGTACCGATGCGGATCGAACGGACACCTGCTTATAAGATGCAGGAATTGGGGCTAATCTTTCTAAGACAATAGATGAACGGTTTCAACCGAAGACTGCTTAAGTCCGGCGAAAGGTGGCTCAGTTCATGAAGTTGGATCGACAAGACTTCTTCAGGCGGTCCCAAGACGGTATGATCGGTGGGATATCTCTGCTTATTTGTATTCTGCTTGGTCTGCTGACTCACGTGAGCGCGGTCGGATCGGCCGCTTTCGAACCGAAGCTTCTTTTCGCCGACGATTTTTCCTCGGCGACTGTGGGTCAGCCGCCCGCCGGTTGGTCCGTGGGGGCCAATGAAGGCTACTTGCTGGTGGTCGAGGACCCGGAAGCGGTAGGCGGAAAAGCGGTTCGCATCTTGGGAGACGTGAGCCGGGCTACCCAAATGGCTGTGCGTATTCCGACGCGGGATCCGCTGATTATCATCGAACACTCGGTGCGCTGGGTGAAGGGGTTTGGTCTCAATTACTGGCTGGATTATTCCCTGGACGGACGTTACGGCAAACACAACGTGAACTGGTATCCCGATGAAAGCGGCAATCTGGCATGCCGCGTCACCCAAGACGGCAGGACTAAGATCGAGATTATCGGCCCGCTTCAATTCGGCTGGAATCACGTCCGGTTGATTGTCCATCTCAAGCGCCAAGAGGCGTATGTCATTCTAAACGACTTCGTGCGGCGGGGTCCTCTGCCTCTGTGGAATGTCGTTGATGAATGGAATGAAATCAAGCTGACGTTCTACGATACCGGTCGGTGGAGCGATACCAGCAGCGTCAGCGAAACCGAGTCTTACTATGATGATGTCAAGATCTTCAGCGTGCCTGCCGAGCAAGCGGAGAGCTTCTATGAAAACGTCATACGAGGTGCAGAGGAGACAGCTTTCGATATCGAGGAGTATGAACCCATATGGATCGAGTACGGAGAAGTGGCCGATGTTCCGCCTGAATGGGGGCTTCAAGAAGAAAACAGAGCTTTGGCCTATCGGATAGTCCGCATGATGGAATCCGGGAAATACAACATTGACGTTCCTGTGAACTTGTTGACCGTGCCGGACGGCATACTCAGCACTCAACTGATGGTCTTGGCTCAGGTTTATGCCGTCACGGGAGAGGAAAGGCTCAAGAAGGCCTTTCAGCAGGGCATGAACATCTTGATCGAGTCTCAGTTTCCGAGTGGGCTTTGGCCCACCGTATTTCCGGATGATCGTAATCAAGACTTGATCAAAGATAAGTTCGCCAAAGCGTCGTGGGAGTCGATACCCGCCTTGTTCAGGGCCGTGATTGCCGGAAGACCTCCATTTGACACCGATATTGTCGAGGGAATCGATCCGGCGGAGCTGGCCCAGGCCATCGAGCGCATTCCGAAAAGAGAACTGATCCGGGAATTCAGCGTATCCGATTATGCAGGCCGGCTGCCGGGATGGTGGACGTCAGATGAGGCTATTCGCATCGGGGACAATCTTCTCTCCTGGCAGATGGACAACGGCGGCTGGGAGCGAGTGTATGGCGTAGCGGCCATTCCCTTCTCGCCGGAAAAGGGACACGTGTACCGGGGAACGCCTTTCGGCGACGGTGTTGAACGCGGTGACTTCCTTAAAGGACGCACAACCGAGCCGCTTCGCTTTCTGGCCCGGTTGTATCAAGAGACCGGCGAGACGAGATTTTGTAAGGCTTTCTACCGCGGCTTGGACTTCATCCTTGAGGCTCAATATCCCTCAGGCGGTTGGCCGCGCCACTATCCGATAGTCGGTAGGGATCCTACCGCCGCTCCGTTCAACAACGCCGCCACGTTTTACTACGATGCGATGGTCATAACACTGGAGTTTATCAAGGACATATTGGCGGAGGAGTATCCCTTCGGCTTTGTAGACAAATCCTATATGCCCCGTCTGCAGATGGCTTTCGACAAAGGCATCGAATTCATCCTCAAAGCCCAAATCGAAGTAGACGGTCGACTGACCGCGTGGGCGCAAAGGTACAACCCTATCACCTATGAACCCGTGGCCGGTCGAGCCTTTGAGCCCGTGGCTATAAATCCGTGGGTTTCAGTGGGTATTGTTGAGCTTTTGCTCTCTTTGCCCGATCCGTCGCCGGAAGTTAAATACGCAGTGCTCAGCGCCGTGGAATGGCTGGAAAAGGTTCGCCTGGAGGACGGCCGTTGGGCCATGTTTTATCAGTTGGGCACTAACCGCCCGATTTTTGCCGGACGGGACGCAGTGATCCGCTGCGATCTGTCTGAGATTGAACTCGAAAGGCAACTCGGTTATGCCTGGTATGGAACATGGCCGGAAGCTCTCTTGGAAAGGGTGTACGAGGACGGCATTTTCGAGGCTTTTCTCGAAAGCCTGCCTGAGTATCCGGCAGTGAGGATGAGGCTGCCCCTCAAACCGAGCGGTCAGCGGGTGAGCGGGAGATTGCCCTTGGATGTTGAGCTGCTTCCTGCGAAACAGGCGCGGCATGTGAGCCGTGTAGAAATCGACATAGACGGTCATCAGGTCATTTATGCCGGATCCGGATTACCGGGGCCCGGTGAGCTGGTGGTAAACACTGAAGAATTGGAAGACGGATACCATCAACTGACCGTGAAAACGACGCATGAGATCTTCGGCACGGTCAGTCAAACGTGGAAACTCAACGTCGCCAATCGATGGACTCTGGTGCAGAACATGGCCCCTCCGGTCACGGAAGGGTGGTTCCCGATTGATTTCTTGCAGACGGCCGATCGTTCCGACGGCTGGATCTACGATACGAGCGACAGCGACCTCTTCTTCAAGGACCCGCATCGTCTGCTTCGCCAAGCAACGACGACAGAGTATTTGATCTGGGAGACACCGCGTCTGCAAACGGTGACCATCATCCTCTATGTTCGCCCCGGCACCCGTATCGAAGACGGGCTTAAGCTGGCGACAGCCCAATCTCTTGGGGCGTGGACGGCAGTGAGTTATGCCGCGGAGCTAGTCGGAGAAGGCGACGGATGGCATCGCATGAGGATCACTCTTGATTTCTCTCAAGCAACTGCTGATCAGCACTGGTTTAGTCTGACCTTGACCGATACGTTGCCCCATGATGCCGTGCAAATCGGGGATGTGGTACTTGCGGGTTTCAACCCGCGCTGAAGGAGTCTCTCAAGGATGCAAGATGATTGCTATGGCCGCTATCGCCTAAGACTTGTAAGCTTCTTGCAAAAAAGAGGCATCGTCGATCCCAAGGTCATCGAAGCGATGGAGTCGGTGCCTCGCCATGAGTTCGTGCCCGAACACTACCGGCATCTGGCCTACGAGGATCGGCCCTTGCCGATCGGCCACGGGCAGACTATCTCGCAGCCTTCGGTCATCGGTCTGATGACACAACTGCTTGAACTGAGCGATACGGATCGCGTGCTCGAGATCGGTACAGGTTCTGGGTATCAGACAGCGATCCTGGCCATGTTGGCAGATCGAGTGTTTTCGGTTGAGATCATTGAAGCACTGAGTCTGCGAGCCCGGGAAACCTTTGCCCGACTTGGCTACAAGAACATCGACGCCAGGATTGGCGATGGGTATTACGGATGGCCGGAAGGAGGGCACTTTGACGCCATCTGTGTCACCGCGGCTCCCGATCGCATACCTCAGTCTCTTTTGAACCAGCTGAAAGAGGGTGGCCGCTTGGTACTACCGGTGGGCTACTCGGGCATGGTGCAGACTCTGTGGAGGGTGGTTAAGGAAGCCGACGGCTTCAGAAAAGAAAAGCACGGCGCGGTGGCTTTTGTACCCCTTGTCCGTCTGCCGACTTGATGAACGGAATGATCGATGCATTGCACAAAGTAATGGGAGGTCGAATCAATGAAACGACGAGCAACATGGATCGCCGGGGGAGTCGCAATCAGTCTGCTGCTTTTGCTGTGCGGTGCTGTCTCGGCGAAAGTAACCACCTTGCGTTGGGCCACATGGGGTCCGCAAAAGATCGATACCGAGCTTATTGAAGCCTTTGAGAAAGAGAACCCGGATATCAAGATCGAGTACATCTTCTCATCGGGGACGGGCGCTCATCATCCGAAGATGAAAGTTTTGGCCGCCGGCGGTCTGGCTCCCGATGTTTTTGCCGTCGACGGTGTATTCCTGGCCGAATTCGTCAATGCCGGCTTGGTGGCTCCACTGGATGATCTCATCGCACGGGACGATTCGTTCAGTCTGAATGACTATTTTCCGGCCTCCTTGCCTGATATCCAATACAGGGGCCGGGTCTACGGACTCCCCTATATCTCAGCTCCCAACTACATGGTCTATAACTTGACCCACATATACGAATCGGGCCTTCCAAAACCCGATGTGCATTGGGATCTGGCCACCTTTAACGAATATGCCCGCAAGCTTGTGCGCAGTGTGGACGGACAGATCACGCGTTGGGCGAGCACTTCGCACTACTTGGGGCGTACGGCGGTACACTTCCAGCCTTGGTTGTGGTCCGGCGGCGGAGAGCTTTTTGATCTGGAAAACAAGCGCTTTTTGCTGACCGAGCCCGCGGCTTTGAAAGTCTTGGACTGGCTGGCCGAACAGCGGGCTAATGGGATCATGGGGTCGGGCTCGTTTGATGATCAGACGGCGTCGATCACCGCCATGTATCCGGCGGGCTTTCCTTCGGTGACGGGAAGGGATTGGCCCTTTGAGTGGGATGTGACCATACACCCGAGAGGTGAGGGTGGGCAGTACTCGATCTGGAAGGGCAATGTTATGACCATCGCCCCGGACTCGCCCATCAAAGAAGAAGCTTGGAAGTTTATCAAGTTTCTGCTGGTGCCCGGAGAGACCGGTTATTTGATCTATCTGAGCAACAAGCGCTTCCCTCCGCAGACACGCGATCGCAATCATTGGAACATGTTCCACAGGGCCGGAGAGGATCCGGTCAGCTTAAGAGACGTGACGCTCCTTTTGGCTTCCGATCACAGCCGTCCGTTGCCCAAGCTGGTGCAGTGGACAGCGATCATGCAGGAGAATTTGGGTCAGGCGCTGGTCAGGATCCTGTCCGGATCGGTCTCAGCTAAGGTGGCGATGGAGGAGATACGTCCGGCCGTGGAAAGGTTACTGGCCGCCGAACCTTGATCTTCTCTCCTTTCCTAACGCTGATCGCCCGATCAAATGACCGGGCGATCAGCGCCTTTGGCAGAGACTAGCGCCAACCTTGAATCTCGAGATAGCTCAGCTGCGGATACTCAGCTTCGCCTCCGAAGACCGTGATTCTCAGCTTGCCGTCTCCCAAGAAGCGGCCTTCTTGCGCCGACAGCCTGGCCTCGACATGTTCATCGTCGCACTGCGTCCAAGTGAGTTTCGTGGGCAGAGTCGTCCAGTCTTCGTTGCCTGTGCGGAACTCAAATGTGATCCGCTCGGCTACTTGTTCCACGTCTCTCATCCGGGCGTAGAACGTCAGGGAGAAATCGTAAAGTCCCAGAGCGTCGTAGATCAGATACTCCGTCGTAGCCTCGATACGTTGCAGTCGATCAGGATCCTCGAAGATATCGGAAGTGGCAAACTGCCAGCCTTCTGATTTTTCTTCAGCGACCTCGAAACTGAAGGTGCCGAACCAAGAGTCTTTCAGAGGCGGGCGGAAGTCATCCACAAGACGCCAACCGGGAAGACGGACCGAGAGCGCGGCGGACAGCTCTGTGCGCTCAGGATCCTCAACGGTCAGGTTGTAGACTCCCGGCGCTAGGTAAGGAAGGGCTTCAAATCGCAGTTGAAGCGCTCTTTGTTTTTGGCCCGGCGGGATCTCATATGCGATTTGGTCGGGAGTGATCCGCAGGTGGTCGGGCAGATTCTTGATGTGTAAATAGCCTGTCAGAGCCTCGTGGTCATACAGACGCTTGACGGTCAGAGAGACCTCAGCGGAGCCGCCGCGACCCACATATATGTCCTTCGGTCCTTCCAGGGCCAACTCCTTGGGAGGCAGTCCGAAGGCGTGAATGACGATGGGCGCCATGGCACCCCGAAGGCCGATGGTCAAGCTCTCGCGGTATGCCGCATGGGCGGCAGGCTGTAGGCGCTGCAAGACAATGTCCACTAACGTGGAATAATCCCACTCGGTCTTAGGCGGAAGATTTTGCGGGTAAAGCATCTGAGAGATGTGTCTTCGGGCCGTGACTACCAAATCCGTTCCTATCTGCTCTTCCGTGTAACCGCTCAGTAGCACATAGGCCAACCCGTGATACTCAGCCAATGAAGGCACGGGCCGCTCAGGTAGGCCCTGGGCCTGCATGCTTTGGAGGATCGCTTCCAGATAGCCCTGATCACCGGTGGCCTCATAGAACTGGATCAAAACGGGGATGCCGTCGAGTGTGAGGCGGAAGTTGTCAGCATAGAGAATCGATAGCCCCGACCGTTCGTCAGGAGAATCCGTGCGGCCCGCCCATGCTCCGGCGCTTTCCTCGAGCAGTCTTTGTGCCATAGCCAAATCATCGGGATCATGCGTCTCCATGTAGCGGTGTATCCAGGCTTGGGCGGCAAAGACCGAACCGCTTCTTCCTTGTCGTGCGGCATAGGAGCGGATCTCCTCGAGAGTCTCCCGCAGACGTTCATCTCCGGTCAGCCAATAGCTCAGATACAGATAGTCATTCGGCGTGTATTGCATCTGGACGGAGCCGCTCCAGTGGTCTTTGTTCCGACGATGCATCCCTCCGTCAGTTGACCGCGGAGGTCCGTAGAAAGAGGCATGAGAGACATCGACATCCGCTACATGCGAGGCGTAATCGAGGCCCGCCAAGCACAACTCACGGTCGTCAAGAACCAGTCCTCCGATCCACAGGCCGTTGCTTGGCGATGAAGAACCGTTGCGCCACCCGTAACGTCCGTGCAGCGACCAACGCTCAGCGTGGAGACCCCGCTCGGGATTGGTCGCACTGCCAAAATTGGTGCGCACGTCACCGAAGTTGGCCCAGCCGTTCCAACGCCAATGCTCGCGTGAGGTGAACAAAAAGCGCAGGTTGGCATGCAGACCATCGAAGTAGGCGCTGTTGGCAAAGAAGGTGCCCTCGTTCCATGGGCCCAAGGCTTGCGCCTTGGTGATATCCTCCCGACTCGGCAACCAGAGGGTCTCTCGTCGGGCCTCTAAATCGGCCAAGCCCTGAGCGAGAGAGGGATCGTTGGTCCAGATCAGGCTGCTTTCCAAGGTGCGGGTCACACCGACGGCGACGGATCTGCCGTCCACAGGATCTATGCCGAATTCGTCCGGAAGAGCCGTTGGGCGCAGATCGAGTCCGTATCCGTGCGTCGAACTCCAGGAGGCGAATTCGATCCTGTCATCATACACGGCGATATGATTGGGACCCAGACGGGTGAGATTGACGACACCTACGCCAAGGTATTTGTCTTGTGCTCCGGCGACCAGAGCGTGCCATTGCTCGTTGGGCCATTCGCTTGTCTGCAGCTCCGAGTTGTTGTAGATCAAGGCACTGTGGCCGGAGGGAAGGCTGCCGATCCGCACGACGCTTTGATCGGCGTTGAAAGGCGATTCCATACCGGAGATGTAGACTTCGCTCAGAGGTGATGCCGATCTGGCCACCCACTTGGCGGAAGTCAGGGCATAGGACTTAGGATCCCAATGCAAAGACCAGCTCATCTGAAGGCGGACCACCGGTGTGACGTGATAGATGCGCACACGCAGTTGCCATTCCAACTCAGAGTCAGGGCTGGAATCGCCGCCGTTTCCCCGGATGCGATAAACGGTAAAAAGCTCATTTGTTATCTCGACGATGCAGTCTCGGATGCGCAGGTTGAGAGGCTTGATCTCCCCGCCGGGATTGAGTGCTTCCAGGGGCTCAGCCCAAGCGTATTGACGTTCGGTATCCGGTACGGAATCAGGCAGGATCTCTTTCGGCTTCGTTATCTCAATATAGGAAGCCTGCGGACTGAGAATAAGCGCCGCCGCACCGTTTTCGTCGAGCAAATGGACTTCGTTGTCTTTGACGTTGAGGGTGCGGACCACCCCTCGGGGTTTTGCAGACCAGGCAGGAGGAGTGTCGTCTATGATCACGCGCGTGACCGGCGAAAGATCGAGTTCATAGGGCCATACACCCTCTACGCGCAGCCAGCGTACACTGCCGTCTGGCCATCGGGCAGCGGTAGTGACCAGTGCCGGAACGGGTTTGCCGTCGGGAGCGCGCAAGCCGAGCGCCTCAGACGGTTGCAACGCCCCCGGGGCAAAGGGTATGGCCTGGTAAAACGGTATCCCCAACACACTTTGAGCGTGCCGTTGTACGGCCGAGGCCGTGGGACGCAAAACGACGGCAGATGCTTCGGTTTGGGCGAAGATCACGGATGATGACATGAGTAGGAACAGCACTCCGACAAACAGGAGGAAATGCGGAAGTTTCATGCGCCATGCCCTCCCTGGGAAAATGGTAGGTGATGTTACTCTCACGAGACACGCAGCTGAAAGCTCACGAATCCGAAGATGAGGTCGAGAAAGGGCAGGATTCGTAAACCCTGCCCTTGGGTGTCTTGATTGATCTGAAGATCACTGTGGATTGTCTTTCAGGAAGGCCTCGATGCGGCGGACGATCTCGCTCACAGCGGTTCTGGGCTCCACTTCGTTGCGCCACACGGCACCCAGCTCGGAATCAATCACGCGCTGCAGATCCAAGCGATTAATGGAGACCACACGGCTGGTACCGGACACTAACAGATCAGGATAGATCTCCGGATTGATAATCGACTGCGGCAGCCAAGTGACCAATATGGGTCGCGGCGGTGTGCGACCAGGCTGCTTGGCGGAGAATTCGGCTCCCTTAGGTCCGGTGATGTACGAGACGAAGCGCCAAGCGCTTTCTAGGTCGCGGGTTTCTTTGCTAATAGACAGACCGAAAGTGCCCAGGTCGGTGGCATAGCGTCCTTCGGGACCCGGTCCTTTCGGATAGGGAACCATACCTACATTTGAGGCTACGAGGCAGAAATCGGGTACCGAAGAGAACCAGCGGGTAGCCATACCCACTTTACCCTGGGCAAAGCCCATGACATCGTTGGCTCCGATTTGAGCGTTGAGGGCGGTGTACATCGCTGCCGCATCATCTTCCCATATCAGGCTGTGCAAGAACTGAATGGCCTGCAGGCTCTCCTCGCTGTCGTAGAAGGAACGCGTGGGCCGCTTCACATCGTCGAATTCAACTCCGCCGTTGGAGAAAACCCAGGTGCGCGGCAAGTGGATGGATGCCCCTTTGACCTCATAGCGGCCGTCGGGTGCCTTGCGGGTCAGTTTTCTAGCCATTTCTCGGAAGGCATCCCAGGTCCAGGCGTCCCGTCGATACAGCTCTGTAGGATAGCCCAAACCGGCCTGTTCAAAAAGATCGGTATTGAAGACGTATACGGACGGGTTGGCCAGGCTCGGGATGGCAAACAGCTTGCCGTCTACCGTATAGGTGTCGAGAATGGGCGGAGCAATGCGGTTTATCTGAAGGGAAGGGGTCTGTTGGACCAAAGGCCTGAGATCGTATAGGAAACGTTCATCGCCGAAACTCATAATGTAGTTCATGTCGAGACTGATGACATCAGGAACCGTTCCGGAGGCGATGAGGGCTACCAGCCGATCTTGGTAGTTGGTTTGGACTCGAATTCGCTCCACTTTGATGTCCGGGTTGTCAGCCTCGAATGCGGCAGTGATAGCGGCTTGCGCCTGTTCTGACGCTTCGATGCCCGCCAGGTAGATGTATTCTATGGTTCGTTGAGCGCTCATGCCCGTCACGGCGCACAGACTTAAAATGACGAGCAGGCAAGTGACGGCGACCAGGCGATACTTCCATGCTGACGATGTCATTGCTCAGATACCTCCTATAGGAGACAGTTTTAGGTAGACGCTCTGACCGTCGATGCGGATTATATCACATCGACGCACTCATTTACTCCGTGTTTCACTATTGAACGTTGACTTTCCACTCGTCTAAGAGACGATTCCAGATGGCTTGGGCTTGTTCCAATGCAGCCAGAGGAGCCAACTGCTTGCGATAGACTTGCAGAACAAGATTTCCTAGCTCCTGCTGAGACGTGTTGCGCGGCGGAGGAATGACGGATGCTTGCATGTATTCAAAGAGGTTGTACCACAGATCAATGCGCGGATGGACATCGGACATACGCTGCAACATGTCAGTTCGGCCGCAGAAAAAGCCCGCTATGCGCTGAATGTCGAGGAGTATGTTGTCGCTGGACATTAGCGCTATGAACTCCCAGGCTAGGTCCTTGTTGCGGCTCGCTCTGGGAATGGCCAATCCGTCAGTAAACAAATGGACGACTGGGGTGGCGGAGGGTGTTTGACGCGGTGCAAATAGGCCGAAGTGCGTCAATGCCAAATCGGGATCGGCCTGCATCATGGCCGGCATTTGCTGCGGGTTGCTGTATTGCATGGCGATACGGCCCTGGTTGAAGCCTCCGGAGAGGATGGGCATATCCATCTGAGCCGCCTCATAGATCTCTTGCAGCGTCAGCAGGGCGGAGAGTGCTTTGGGATCGGTCAATCTCGCTTTGAATGTCGACAGATCGATCTCCGTCAGACCGGCCTGACGCATGAACCAGAACAGCTGTTGAGCGGAACCGGCAACGGTGGTGACAACGTTAAAGCCGCGTACGGCAACCCGGTCACCTTCGATCCTGGTCAGGCGGCGTGTGTACTGGATCAGCTCATCCCAGGACACGGGGGGCCTGTTCGGATCCAGACCGGCTTGGCCGAACAATTCCTTGTTATAGCCGACGGCGCGCGGGGCCACGTTTTGAGGCATGACCATGACTTGTCCTTGCCAGCTCATGGCCTCCCAGAGTGGCCGCGGATAGCGTGATGTATACGGCCATCGGGCAAGGTAGCGATCCAAGGGTTCCAAAAGGCCGATTGATCCCTCTTCATAGGGTGAGTAAAACCCAGTGCATATGATGTCAGGAGGTGTGCCTCCCGCTGTCAGTACCACGAGTCTGTCGACGCGGGTATCCCAGTCGGCGACGATCACCGTGACATCGGCGTTGTGGCGGGCCTTGAAAATCGGAACGACTTCCTCTTGCACATAGGTCAACAGAGCGCTGGGATATCCCACGCACAAGAAAGTGATCTCCTCAGCGAAACTGACTAAGGAGGACGTCAAAAGCAGCAACACCAACAACGCACTGCATACGTACATCGAGTTCCGACGACGGACATTCCTTCGCATAAGTCTTGGGCCTCCCTTCGTATGGGTTACTAAAATTAGATTCCAGAGTAAGGATTCTTTTCCTGCGTAACCGGCCGAGGCTCTCAATTTTCGTTTCTTAAGTAAGGATGGAAAAATTCTCAAGCCCTGGCCTTGCCTCGTTGACGTCGAGACGGATAGGGAAGGAATCCGTATCACACTCACGTATTAGCATGGTAAGTGCGTGTGCAGTGAAGGCGAGAATGCACAAGCGCGTACAAGTTCACGTCTGAGTATTATTCGCGTAAAGATTTCAAGGGGAGGAGCGGCATGCAAACGGCTGTGATTCTGGCGGCGGGGCGCGGGAGCAAGATGTGGCCCTACGGCGAAACGCAACCGAAAGCGTGTCTGCCCGTGGTTGGCGCACCGCTTATAGGCCATACCGTGCAGCATCTGATCAATCTGGGCGTACAAAACATCATCGTGGTGGTGGGACATCTGGCTGCTCAGGTCCGCCATGCAGTGGGCCGTCATTCGCAGGTCGCCTTTCATGAGCAGTCTTCGCCGGGCGGTACGGCAGAGGCCCTGAGCCAGGTCCATGCGGTGCACGGACTCGCCGACTGTCTTGTGATCTACGGCGATGTGCTCGTCTCTCAGGAAGACTTGGCGCGATTGATCGAGACTCACAATCGCAATAAGGCCTTGGCCACCACATTGGTTGCTCCGACGGACGGTGAGCCTGCTGGTGGGTTGATCACCGCCGAAATCGAAGGAAACAAGTTGCGCCGAATTGTCGGCCATCCGCGCGGAGCGAGTCGCTATCGTTGGACGGGAATCTTTACACTGCGTCGGGAGGCCTGGAAGTGGATTACAAACAACCCGGGGCTGGTCACCTCGGTGCAGGTCGGTCAAATGCCCCCTCTGGAGGCCGAAGCCGCTCAGAGTCTGCAAGACATGGTCAGCGCGGGTGAGTCGGTGGAGGCAGTCGTCACAGAGGGTTATTTCGTCGACTTGGACAAACCGTGGCACATCCTGGAAGCCAATCAGGTCTTTTTGGCGCAGGCCTCAAAAAACTTGCGCGACAGTATCATACCGGCATCGGCCCGCATTTCTCCCGAGGCAGATATAAGAGGCCGTCTGGTTCTTGGGGAAAACGTAGTCATAGGACCGAGAGTGGTCGTCAAAGGTGATCTGTGGGTAGCAGACAACACCATTATCGACAACGGTGCGATCATCGGCGAGTCTTGCTATATCGGTTCCAACTGCCGGATCCGGGATTACTGCCTCATAGAATCTCACTCTTCCATCGGGGATTCTTGTGTGGTGGCCCATTGCGCCGAGTTCGGCGGAGTGCTGATGGAAAGAGTCTATCTGTATCATTACATGGAAATATATGGGGTCGTGGGACGGTGCACGGATATCGGTGCGGCGACGGTCTGCGGAACGTTGCGCTTTGACGACGGCGCTCGGGTGCAAAACATCAAAGGCTACAAAGAGATACCCCACGTCGGAGCCAATGCCGCCTACATTGGGGATTTTTGTCGGACCGGAGTCAATGCGATGCTCATGCCGGGGACGAAAATCGGCTCCTACAGTGTGGTGGGTCCGGGAGTCTTGGTCTCTGAGGATGTTCCCAGCAGGACTATGGTCTTGCTGCAGCAACAGACGGTAACACGCTCATGGGGACCGGAACGCTACGGTTGGTGACACGGACGATACTGAAGACGGTTAACAGGAGGGATAACAAAGATGCGGAGTTGGCGGCGCATAGGAATCGTAGCGTTGTTCATGGTCGCGATACTGACGGCGGCCGCGACGGCAGGTGGAAAAGCGTTACAGGTTAAAGCGCCGATGCACGTCTATGCCCATTTGTATCGCCCCTTCCCGGCAGAGACGGGACGCGAAATCTGGGTGCAAGTGAGTACAAGAGTCGGTCCGCACAGCGGGAGTTCTTGGACACCCTCTGTTTTTTTGTACTGGGATGCCATGCATTTTGTGGGCTTGGGTCAAGAAAGCAGCGCTCAATTTCGAATAAACACCCAGGGTTTTCGGACGATAGGAAGGACTACGGTAGATATCGAGGCAGGTGATTGGGTCGATCTCAGGATCGGTCTTACGGAGACAATTCTCAGTCTGTCCGCTCGGGATAGGGGGGGTGATTGGGTAATCTTGCAGGAGATACTGAGACCTCCGATTCCGGCCACCCTACCGGCGGAGATCTTGTTGGGCAAGGGATTCGGCAACAACACGCCTACCTATCCGAATCCGCATCTCGACAATTCGTATTCGGAACAGGGAGCTACGGGTGTGGTCTATCTCGATGATCTGATCGTGACGGTGGACGGCGAGACGGTTCTTCATGAGACGTTTGATACGCTTTCGGGATGGTCAGTGCATCAGGATCCTTCGCTGACCGAGTCAGTGTTCTCTCTGGTTTCGGAAGAGATCGCTAACGCGGCTTTTGCCGATGATGAATGAACCCGCCGGAGGTCGAATCGTGAGCGCGTCCGTTGACATCGGATACGGTCTGTACGAATCGCCGTTCGGACAGTTCATAATAGCGGCCACTCCCCGCGGGGTGTGCTTCTTGGAAATAGGCGACGATCCGCAGGCGCTGGTCGCCGAGTTGAAGAGGCGCTATCCGCAAGCGGCGGTTGTTCATGATCCGGGTCGGGTCGACGGATGGGCGCGCTCGTTGCTTCATTACTTGCGTGGAGGCGGAAGTCCGCCCTCGATACCCCTGGATGTCAAGGGGACTAGGTTTCAACAACGGGTCTGGATGGCCCTTCAAAGCATTCCGCCCGGAGCCACCCGTACCTACGGAGAGATCGCCGATCAAATCGGCTGTCCGCAAGCGTCCCGGGCCGTGGGCCGGGCTTGTGGGGCAAATCCGGTCCTTATTGTGGTACCGTGCCATCGTGTGACGCGTAAAGACGGTGCTTTGGGCGGTTTTCGCGGCGGAAGGCAACTAAAGGCGGCTCTGTTGGCTTGGGAACGAAGAATACATGGAGAAGGGACAAGTGTTTTATGAGGTACTCAAGGTTATTGGTCGCATCCTTGACGTTTGTAGCGTTGTTGAGTGTGACGGCATTCGCGGCGAGGAATACGGAGATCATATTTCTCCATCGCACCCACACTTCGGAGATGGAGTGGGCGGAAGAGGTTATAGAGAGATTTCAACAAGCGTATCCCGATGTGGGAGTCACTCTTGTCACCAGCGGCGCAGGAGTGGCCTATCAAGAGAAGGTGGCGGTAATGACCGCAGCGGGTCAGCCGCCGGATGTGTTTACCGGTTACGGTGATAAGCTGGGCTTTATCGTGCGCGGTTTTGCGGCTGATATCACTGAGTTGGCTGAGCGAGACAAGGCGGAATTGCAGATCAACGGATTCTTCCCCGGTGTGTGGGAGGCTCCGGTATTTCAGGGCCGGCGCTACGGTGTGCCGCTCACCATCATCACGCAACTGGTGTTTTACAACCGAGACTTATTGCAAAGGCACGGCCTGCCGCTCCTGCCCGCCAGTTGGGATGAGACGTCTTGGACCTGGGATCGTCTGCTCGAGTACGGCAAGCGACTGACGGTAATCGATGCCGCGGGAAGAGCTCAGCAACTGGCCATCACGCAGGCGACGGAGGCCATTCTGCCTGACGTTTCGTGGATGTTCGGCGGCGATTGGTTCGAATCGGAAGCCTATGAGACGGGTTGGGTCGAAAGAGTGACCTTTACACGTCCGGAGACCGTCAAAGCCTACCACGCGTTGGTCGAGCTCTATGCCAATTATGCGGCAGCCGGACCGTCTAAAGGAATAGCGGCCTGGCAAGGTTTTTCAGAAGGCCGGATCGCCATGGATTGGATCGGCGGTTGGCGTATGGGAGCCATCCAGGATACCAGAAAAGGCGGAGGAATGAGTTTTTCTTTGGGCATAGGGCCGCCGCCGTTGGTTGAAAACAGAGCCAACACGCGGTGGACGAACCCCCTGTATATGTCCTCGTCCACCAAAGCTCCTGAGGCGGCTTGGGAGTTTATCAAGTTTGCGACCAGTCCGCAGAGCCAGGAATTGTGGGTAGCAAAAACGCGGTTGATGCCTGCTCGAAGGACGGCATCGCAACAGTATATCGCCGGTTTGGTCGATGTCTTTGATATGCCGATGGACGCTCTCGCATCGGTCATCGGCGGAGCGGTCGCCCACTCGAGGCGTTCCATCGAAGAAGCGATCTTTGATTTGCCTTTGGAGATTAACCGTCAGACATCCACCTGGCTGAATCCTATTTTGGCGGGACAGCGTCCGGTGGAATCGACTTTGGAAAGCTTCGAGGCCTATCTCAATGCATATGCTCAGGAACTGCGCAAACGATAAGAGGGCAGTTTAGTGTTCTTGCGGGGGAATCGAATGGACAGCGACCGACATCCCTACGACAGACGGGAGCTTCGCAAACGCCTCACGGATATCCAGTACCGGGTAACGCAGGAGAATGCCACAGAACCGCCGTTTCAAAGCGAGTATTACAACAATACTCGGGAGGGGTTGTATGTAGATATCGTATCGGGAGAGCCTTTGTTCACGACCCTCGATCAGTATGATTCGGGTTGCGGATGGCCAAGTTTCACTCGTCCGGTTGAACCGGATAACGTGGTCGAAAGAATTGATCTTAGTCACGGGATGGGGCTGTCCCAAAAGGTCGGCCCCTCGTCTCTTTTAGCTCGCGTCTCGGC
>ERZ773359.2484-NODE-2484-length-23206-cov-5.509913_pt1 | contig 23206 bp, 22 predicted proteins | sample MGYA00374955_ERZ773359 | MGnify/ENA primary metagenome ERZ773359 (study PRJEB29098, sample SAMN04486028) | biogas fermenter metagenome | study: EMG produced TPA metagenomics assembly of the Biogas fermentation microbial communities from Germany - Plant 4 DNA1...
TTGCAATGGCCGCAGATATTACAGGAATAAGTCTGTCTGGTAAGAGCACGACTGGCTAAAGTGCCCACCACCTGCATATCCGTAGCTACTTCCACCGCAATCTTTTGAGGCTTCTTACGGAATTTCTGTAACATCTCGCAGGAAGCTATACAGTAATCACAATCACATAGCAAACAGCGTGCTGCCTCTTTTTTGGCCTCCTCTTCAGTATACCCCTCAGGAGAAGAAACAATCACACGCGGTACGGACACCGCCCCATCATGTTTGAGATAACGCTCACAATTTTTCTTATCATAAACGAAAACGTTCATTAAGGAAGCTTTCCCCGTCTGCAGAAAAGCCTCAATTATCTTCGATGCTCGGATACCTTGTGCAATCCCCTCCATTTTGGAAACTCCGCACAAGGTGCCGCCCATAAACACCTTATTTTCGGAAGTCGTTAACAGCTCTGCATCCCAACTGTCAAGAAGTCCGAAAGAATTGCCGTTTTTGCCCGTAGCAACATATATAGCATCAAACTCGGCAAGTTCCTCGAGCGCTTTAATTTCTACGCCATAACGGAACTCCACATCTACTGCGGAAAATTGCAGAGCAAAATCGCGATCAAAATCAGCAAAACGCGGATGGGAACTAAGGTTTTCTCCATTGGGAAGGTATCCGCCCCAACCGCTTTCTTTTTCAAACACCGTAACCGAATATTTTTTCTGCGCCAGATTAAGCGCACAGGCTAAGCCTGCCACTCCTGCTCCAATTACAGCGACACGCTCAGACTTTGGCGGTATGGCAAAGAGTTCGGGTTTGGTATTTTTAGCATACTTGATGCAGGCTGCTTCCAAATCTCGCATTGCTAAAGCTTCATCGCCTAGCAAGGTGCGCTGGCAATGCTTTCGACAGGGCTCGTCACATAAAACGCTGACCAGCACAGGAAAGTTCACAGCATTGCGCAGCACTTTATAAGCCGGAACCCACCTTCCCTTACTCACCTTTTCCAGAAAGGAACGTATATCCAGGTGAAACGGACAGGCATAAGAACAAGATGCAGGCTCTCCATTGAAACACTTTGCCGTATACCGAGTGGCATCCTCAAGCTTCATATAGTATCATTCCTTTCCGGGAAAAAATCCAAATATCAAGTATTTCTTATAAGCAAACGAAGAGAAACCAAGAGCCAGGGGTCGGGAGCCAGAAGTAGGAGTCAGGAGTCAAATTTAGAAGTCAAGAGCCAGAAAATAAAAGTTAGGAGTCAGGAGTTAGGCTCAACGAGCTACTAACCCCTGTCCCCTTTCCGAACTTACTCTTAAAAGATTAGATCGGATTGTTCTTAATCATTTCCATTTCTTCCTCGAAGTCAGTGCCTAGATAATACTTCGGAGGAGTAAGGTCTTCGCCGCGTTGTTTAGCTTCATAGGCCGCTTTAACCTTTTCCGGGGTTGCCGGTAAAGCGTAAATGCGAACACCGCAAGCATTATTGATAGCATTGATCACGGCCATATGACCGGAAGACTGGAAGCACTCGGAGCAACCGCAGGAACCATGAGGTCCGGTTTTACGCGGGTTGTCTTCCAGGAGAATAATATTCATATCGTCCGGAATCATGTCAATGGTTGGGATACCACAGCCCACCATATTGCCATGTTTATCCTGAGCCTGGTAATCTTCACTTAAAGCAAAACCTATGCTGTGAGACAAGCCGCCATAGGCTTGACCTTCAACAGCCAGTCTGTTGCCGACAATACCGACGTCAGCCACGCAAGTGTAGCTTAAGACCTTGGTCTTACCGGTATTGACATCAACTTCAACCAGGCAAGTGTTAACACAATACATATAAGTCGGGTTCTTTTCACCCTCTCCGGTATTGGGATCGAGGCCCTTGGACAGTCCGATATTAAACTGGTCGAAGTGTCCAACGTATTTAGTCGGGATACCTTCCTTGACCATTTCCTCATAGGTGCGATAAGTGCCGTCAGGTTTGCGCATAGCATCCATGAGTTTATTGGCAGCATCGATGGTAGCATTACCGCCGCTGTAATGGGAACGGCTGGCAGCAGCTACACCGGTATCCGGACAGGTTTTACTGTCGTTCATGACAAGACGGATCTGATCTGCTTTAACACCCAGAGGTTCCAGTGCTTTCACGGCATGGGTGAGAGCACCGATATCGCCGCCTTGGCCCACATCCTGCCAGGTGCAGTAATGGGTAAAGGTACCGTCTGGATTCAATTCGAGGGCAACTTCGGCACAATCCACAAAGCCAAGGGTGATAATGAATCCGCCCATGCTTATACCGACACCGAGATTGCGTCCTTCTTTTTTACCGGCTTCCGCTTTCGCTTTGTAATCATCATAGTAGGGTTTGATTTTTTCTAACAATTTGGGATAGACATAATCATGGTAAGGACGGCTGTTAATGGTTAGGTCTCCGGGCCGGGCCGCATTTTTATAACGGAATTCCCAAGGATCGATTCCCGCTTTTTCCGCCAACATATCAATTAAAGCTTCTGTAGCAGTATAAACTTGCGGAGCACCAAAACCACGATAAGCAGCATTGAAAGCCTGGTTAGAAGAGCCCCCGCGAGCCAGAGCTTTGAAATTCGGGATATTGTATCCGTGGAAACCGACAGAAACCAAGTTGTTGAAAATCTTGCCGCCCATCACAGCATAAGCACCATGGTCCAGGCCAAGATCGTATTCCGCCGCAATAATCTTACCATTCTCGTCACAGGCAATCCGACCATTGGTAAAGGTTGCGGACCGTTTACCGGTGGTATGGTTAAATTCATCATATTTTAAAGTCATGGTACAGGGCATTTGCAGATTCTGCACAGCAGTCAATACCAAAGCACTGGTATTGGGGCTGACAGAGTAACCGAAAGAACCGCCGACAGCGTTCAAAATAATCCGGATCTGATCTTTAGGAATACCGCAAGCAGCGGATAGGTCGTCTCTGTTCTCGCCAATAGCTTGGGACTTACTTTGCAGAGTATACATACCGTCAGCACCAATATACCCTTGAATAACTTCAGGTTCAATGGGAAGATGTGGTTCATGCTGAGAATGGAAACTTCCTTCCACTTTATAAGGAGCATTGTCTATAAGTTCCTTGGTATCCTCTCCCTTAAAGACAGGCTGTTCCATATACAAGTTGGGTGTACCCTCATGAAGTTGGATAGCGTTAGGCATCGCCGCTTCAGGCAGAGTCATATAAGCCGGCAGCACTTCTAAGTTCACCTTGACTTTTTTAGCAGCTTCGCGAGCATGCTCTTCCGTATCAGCAGCAACCAGCGCAACTACATCCCCGCGCCTATTGATCTTTTTATCAACAATAACCGGCCAATCGGTTACCCCTTTTCCTTTATGGCGCGGAACAAATGGAGGAACAAACAAGTTATTTGTACCTTTAACGTCTTTAGCGGTCATTACCTTAAATACGCCAGGCATTTTTTCCGCTTCGGAAATATCAATGCTAATAATATTGGCGTGGTGTACTTCAGATAAAACAGGAACCAGATGGGCTGTCCCTTCGGGCATCTTGAGTTTGACATCATCACCATAGTCAGCCAGTCCGCAAACTTTGGCCAAAGCGGAAGGCCGGGGACGTCTGGAACCATAAATATCTTTTTCGCCTTCAAAGTCGTAAGTAATATCTTCCATGGTAGCTTCGCCGCGCATTACCTTAGCTGCAGCCATTACGGCGTCAACGATCGGTTTATATCCGGTGCAGCGGCAAATATTTCTATGTTTTCTGAACCATTCTCTGACTTCTTCCCGGGTGGGATTAGGATTTTGATTCAGCAAAGCATAGGCGGAAACAATAAAACCAGGGGAACAGAAACCGCACTGGACCCCGCCATAAGTAATAAATGCTTGTTGCAGAGGATGGAGATGTTGAGGAGTACCAATACCCTCAATCGTCGTAATCTCGCTGAATTCAGGAACATTCTTAATCTTCTTCGTACAGGCGCGGACTACTTCACCGTTTAGAATTACGGAGCAAGCACCGCAAACACCTGTACCGCAGCCGATTTTGGTGCCCGTCAGGCCAAGCCGGCGAATCACGACCGCAAGGTTGTCCTTCTCCGGTTCGCAGACCACAGGCCGCTCAACACCATTGATCGTCAGCATAATTCTGGATAGTTTTTTCAATGTGTTTCACCCTTTCCATAAATTTATAAGGATACCAGTTAATAATATTAAGTAATTAGTATTAAAAGATACCCACTTTTTTTAACCAATAATTGCTTATACTTTGATATAAATTGAAAAAATCCTAAAAGATGGAAAAAGGAAAAGCCACTCTTGCAATCCAAAAGTAAATGGCCCAATCTAACGTCACCGTCATGACATAAAAAGGCCAAGTATTTTTGAATTAGAAGAGAGGCTCGTCCACCGCTCGTTTCTAATTATAAGTTTTTACTCATTTGTGATATATTTCTTTTGCTATTTTATAACTATGCTTTATCTGTATTGTAGAATTTACTGAAACCTTTTGTCAAGTACTTTGAAGAAACAAAAAGCACCAGACTACGCATCTGGTGCGGTATTTTGTCGAATATTAATCGTTATTCGGAAAAAAGCGGGGTGGAGAGATAACGCTCACCGGTGTCGGGCAGAATCACGATTATCACCTTCCCGGCATTCTCTGGGCGCTTGGCAAGCTCAGTGGCTGCCCAAAGAGCCGCCCCGGAGGAAATACCCACCAGTAACCCCTCTGTTTTGGATAGCTCCCTGCCGGCAGCAAAGGCATCCTCGTTTTTCACACGTATAATTTCATCATAGACCGTCGTGTTTAAAACCTTGGGGACAAAACCGGCCCCGATTCCCTGAATCATATGGGGGCCTGAGACACCGCCGGAGAGCACAGGGGAAGCGTCCGGCTCCACCCCGACCACTTTTATATTGGGGTTTTTCGATTTCAAATATTCGCCGGTACCCGTAATCGTACCGCCGGTACCGATACCGGAAACAAGAAAATCAATCTTTCCGTCAGTGTCCTCCCAAATCTCAGGACCTGTTGTTTTCCGGTGAACTTCGGGGTTTGCCGGGTTATCGAACTGACCGGGGATAAAGGCATTCGGAATTTCTTTGGCCAGCTCTTCCGCCTTAGCAATCGCGCCGGACATGCCCTTGGCGCCTTCTGTCAGCACGAGCTCCGCGCCATAGGCTTTCAATAATTTTCTACGTTCAATACTCATGGTCTCCGGCATGGTAAGGATGACCCGATATCCCCGTGCAGTAGCAACTGACGCCAGACCAATGCCGGTATTACCACTGGTAGGCTCAATAATGACGGACCCGGGGGAAAGCAGACCCTTTGCTTCGGCGTCCTCAATCATGGCCAGCGCGATTCTGTCCTTCACGCTCCCGGCGGGATTGAAATACTCCAGCTTGGCGATTATAGAGGCGCCAAGGCTCTGCTTTTTTCCATAGTTGCCAAGCTCCAACAGCGGGGTCTTCCCAATGAGAGCGGTGAGACTTTTATAAACCTTTGCCATGTTGTACCTCCTTAATAATCAAATATTTAATCATCAAATACATACTTTACATTTCATTCCGCGCTTTGAGAAGTGTGTCTTTTTTGAACAGAAATTGACGCAGCTATGCTGCCGGCCCCTTATTGACATTCGACCTCACGGGCCCTATAATGCATATAAACATATTGGGATAGTAGGTTAATTATAACCAAAAATTATTCAAATGTAAAACCCTTTAAGGAGCGCTGCTATGAAAAATTTTGACACCCTTTGCGTGCACGGCGCAAGAGATGTCCACAACACCACAGGGGCTATCGCCACCCCTATTTATCAGTCGGCGACCTTTTTCCATCCGGGCCTGGAGCAAAGCACGGGCTTCGACTATTCACGCTTGCAAAACCCCACCCGTCAGGTTCTGGAAAAGACTGTCGCCATGCTGGAAAGCGGTCTGGACGCCATGGCCTTTTCATCCGGGATGGCGGCTATGAGCACCCTCATCGAGCTCTTTTCCCCCGGAGATCACCTGGTTGCCTCCGGTGACTTGTACGGCGGTTCAGTTCGGCTGCTAAATTACGTAGCGAAGAAAAACGGCATTACGGTGGACTATTTGCACACAGGCGATATAGATAGCCTGAAGCACAGTATCTGCTCGTCAACTAAGGCCATTTTCGTAGAAACGCCCAGCAATCCGATGATGCAGGTAACAGATATCGCGGCGGTATCCAAAATCACAAAAGACCGGGGCATCCTGCTGATTGTGGACAACACCTTTCTGACGCCCTGCTTCCAGCGGCCGCTGGAGCTGGGGGCCGATGTGGTTTTGCACAGCGGCACGAAATACCTGGGCGGCCACAACGACACACTGGCAGGTTTTTTGGTAACAAACAGCCAAGAGCTTAGTGAAAAGCTGCGCTTTCTCTATAAAACCATCGGAGCGTGCCTTGCTCCCTTTGATTGCTTTCTGATCGAACGCGGCATCAAAACACTGGCTCTACGAATGCAGCGCATCCAGGAAAGCGCCTTGAAAATCGCTGAATGGCTGAGCAGGCAAGAGTGGGTGTCCACTGTGCATTACGTAGGCCTGCCTTCACACCCGGACTATGAAATATCCTGCAAGCAGGCCAGCGGCTTTGGCGGCATGATTTCCTTCACGGTGGACAGCGCCGAAACCGCCCGGCGCATTCTCAGTGGTGTGCGCACGATTTTTTATGCTGAAAGCTTGGGGGGCGTGGAGTCGCTGATCACTTATCCGATCCTGCAAACCCACGCCGATGTGCCGGAGGAAACCCGCGCGGCCCTGGGCATCACCGATCGACTGCTGCGTCTGTCGGTGGGTATTGAAGCGACGGAAGATTTAATAGCCGATCTGGAGGAGGCAATTAGATGAAGTACGATTTTGATACGGTCATTGACCGCCGGAACACCAATTCCCTCAAATACGATTTCACTCGGGAACGGGGCCTCCCGGAGGATGTTCTTCCCCTTTGGGTGGCAGACATGGACTTTCCCGCCCCGCCCGAGGTGCTGGCTGATATGCAAAAGGCTGTGTCCCACGGCATTTTCGGATATTCCGAAGTGAAGGATGCCTATTACGAGGCCCTGACGGGCTGGTTTGCAGCGCGCTTTGGATACACCTTTACGGCCAGGGATGTGGTCAAGACGCCCGGCGTGGTGTTTGCCCTGGCCGCTGCGGTTCGCGCCTTCACAAAGCCGGGAGACAGCGTGCTGATTCAGACGCCGGTCTATTATCCGTTTTACACGGTGATTCGCGACAACGGCCGCAAGCTGGTAACCAACCCGCTGCGCTATGAGAGTGGTGCTTACAGCATGGATTTTGAGGATTTTGAACATAAAATCCAGAGTGAAAACGTAAAGCTCTTTATTCTGTGCAGTCCCCACAACCCTGTGGGGCGGGTCTGGACACGCCGGGAATTGAACACGCTGCGCGCCATCTGCGAGAAATATAAGGTGCTGGTACTGTCCGATGAGATTCATTGTGACTTTGTCTATCCGGGACACAAACATACCATTTTCGGGCTCATTGACGAAAATGCTGTCATCGCCACCGCACCCAGCAAAACCTTTAATCTGGCGGGTCTCCAAGTGTCCAACATTATCGTCCCCAACAAGACTTTACGCCACGCCCTGAAAGAAGAAATCGCCAAAGGCGGCTACAATCAGCTGAACACTTTGGGACTTGTGGCCTGTCAAAGCGCTTATAGCCACGGCGGGGCATGGCTGGAGCAGCTCAAGGAATATCTTGTCGAAAATATACGCCTCACTCGGATATTTTTGGCGGAGCGGCTACCGAAGGTCCGCCTGGTCGATCCCCAGGGCACCTACCTCCTGTGGCTGGACTTCTCAGAATATGGACTGAGTCAAAAGGAACTCGACAAACGAATAATCGAGGATGCCAAACTATGGCTAAGCAGCGGCACGACGTTTGGTAGCGAAGGTGAAGGCTTTCAGCGAATCAACATTGCCTGCCCAAAATTAACGCTGCAAAAAGCTCTGGAAAGGCTGGCAAGGGCCTTTTCCTGATGCTTGACTGCACATAAATATACGAAGAATAGATTTACGGAGGAAATATATGAGGATTTCAACGAAGGGGCGTTATGCACTGCGTGTCTTAGTTGATCTGGCTGAACATCAGGCGGATGATTTTGTTCCGCTCAAGGTAATCGCAACGCGGCAGCAAATTTCGGAAAAATATTTGGAGAGTATCCTGAAGGTCTTGGTACGAAATAAGATTTTGACCGGCCGGCGGGGAAAGGGTGGCGGGTATCGCTTAACCAAGCCTCCGGAACAATATACCGTCGGAAGTATTCTGCGTTTGACGGAAGGAGATCTTGCGCCGGTAGCCTGCCTGGACCAAGGGGCCGACAATTGTCCGCGAACTGCCAATTGCCGGACACTGCCCATGTGGAGAAAACTTGATGAGCTTGTGAATAATTACCTTGACAGCATCACAATTGCCGATCTAATGGAATCGCCTCCCGCCAAGTGACGATTATTAAAATATAAGTAAATATACCAAATTATACTAAAAGAAAGGGGAAATTAAAATGAGTCAAGATGTCAATTATCTGTGTGACAAAGAGGAAGATGTTGACGAACTGGCATTTGCGTTTAGCGTGGTGGAGTCTCTGTTGTCGGGCATTGAACCGATTGACCGCGAAGTGGCATATCTGTTCTTCCAAAATAATGTCGTTTTGGACAAGATAAATGCTTTCTTAGATGGAATGGAAAAAGCAGAAAGGGTTGGCCTTGACGCTTACAGTGCTTTTTTGGGCATAGTAGCAGGCACGCAACTTTTATTATGGTCACAGAAGTCGGATGAAGTAATTATGGAGTTCAGAAAGATGTTTTCCTCTTCCAAAGAAGCTGATAGCCATGGCCAAACAATTGGGGAATGTCCCGATGTCCAAGTTCCAAGCTCACATGCTGCAGACCTTTTGCAATGAGAAGCTAGAGAAAGGCCGGGCAGACGGCAACCCTGAAGAAAACCACCAAAAGCAGCAAAAGAAGCATTGTTCTGATTGATGACGCAATCCGTGAGTTGGAAACCATAGAAGCGGCAGCAGCCACGTTAAATGGCTTGATAAATAAAGAAAAGCCCTGCGAAAACGCAAGGCAAAATATAGAACTTTAACTAATATAGCAGGGATGACACCCCTGCTAATTCTTTCGGCCATAAACTGCATTAAAATTGCATTACAGAAACTGATTTTTACTAACTCTCAGAGCTTACAAAACCCTGGAAACCTTGATATTTCTTTGGTGCGGAAGAAGGGACTTGAACCCCCACGCCTTGCGGCACTGGAACCTAAATCCAGCGCGTCTGCCAGTTCCGCCACTTCCGCACTTTTTAAAAGCCTATAGAATTATAACTTAAGTTTTACGAGAATACAAGCAATTCTTTCAATAATTAAAGAAGGAAAAAAATCCGCTTGTTTTTATCCAAACGGATATATTTTTATATTTGGCTGGGGTAGATGGATTCGAACCACCGAATGTCGGAGTCAGAGTCCGATGCCTTACCGCTTGGCTATACCCCAGGGTTTTGAACAACAAGTATTATATAGAATATCTTCTCCCCTGTCAACACTAATTGGGCTGTTTTGTATTATTGTTGAGCAATAAGGCGCGCAGCCCTCCGGGCAAAGGTCATATTACGCCCCGCACAACCTCCGGTTACAAGATTCACGTACGTGTGGGCATAATAAGCTCCGCTATCGTTTCCGACTACATACAGGCCCGGAATCGGTTCGCAGTTTTCATCTAAGGCATTCATATTTTCATCAATACGAATACCGTCAAGCGTAGCCAGCAAAAAACCGCAAGCCCGGGCCCCGTAATATGGCGGCCGCCTAATTGCCGATAAACGATGGGATTCCTTACCAAAGTCTTCATCCCATTGTTGATCAAAAAGTTCGTTATATCGGGACACTGTCTTTTCCAGTTCAGCGGCCGGCAACTCCAAGCCCTTGGCCAGATCCCCGATAGTATCAGCTTTAATAAAACGCCCTTCGGCAATCATTTCTTCCAGCAGCGCTACATTTTCTTCTAAGGGTCTGCTACAAGGCGCTCCGTTATTAAAGAGATGCATACGCGAACACCCCGCCATTTCAAAGCGCTTGGTATCTTCTGCATAACCGGAATCAAAAATCACACAATAGCATTTCCCAGGCAAGCTTAAAGCCCGGTGCAGAATGAAATCGTAGGGCATGGACTCATTGGCAAAGCGCCTGCCCTTAAGGTCTACCTTTAAAAACGGTTGCCCGATGAACTCCGTAGGATACCCCGGCCGGCGTATAGTCTCCGCCGTTTCATCCGGCATAATCGCACACCTGTCAAACAAGATAGAGGTATGGCAGTCATCCATTGTAGCACCCGCCCAAAGACAGGCCTTGATCCCGTCACCCTTTGTCAGGCCTTCACTTATGGTTACCCCGGCCAAAGCGGCAGTCTCCGGCTGAAGGGCCCGGAGCATTTCCTTATTCCGGGCATAGCCACCGGTGGCGACAATAACACCCTTTGAAGCATTAATACGGAGATAATTCCCACTTCTCCTGTCCTTGGCTATAGCACCTGTTACCCTGCCGTCCTCTTTTAGAAGTTTTACTAAACCCGTTTGCATACGAAACTCTGCACCCAAACGAGCAGCATATTCAGTCATGACTTTAACGCCCGTCATTCCCTCGGGCCAAACAGACTTGTGCCCCGTAGGGAACTTGGTGTATGAACCGGCTTGGAGCTCGTATTTGTATCCACCTTGCAGCGTCATTTTCGCCCCCCGGGCAGTAATCAGGCTCTCATACCAATCCATCATCTCGCCGCTTTCCTGGGCCCAAATGGTCACAAGTTTCTGGTCAATATAGCCTGAACTATACATAACATGCTGGCGGATAAGCTCCCGCACATCAATATCCACACCCTCAGCCTTTTGAATGCGGCTGCCAATAACACCTATTTCCTTACGCATGGGCGTAAAGTTTTTTTTGATTTCAATGAGCTGCACCTTTACTCCCAATTCCGCTGCGGAAGCTGCGGCGGTAAGTCCTGCAGACCCTCCCCCTACAATTAGCAGTTCTGTATCAATGGTTTCCGCTACCTGAGAATCTTTGATCTCCGGCTCAGAACCCAACCAGCTCATATCCGCCTTACTATGGATCATAATTCTCTCCCTCCCTGCATTTTCAGAAGTAATATTTTATTTATTCGTATATTCTTTACTTACTCCTTCCTTTATTGGGGAAATAATGGAAAAAAATCATTTCATAAAAATCATTTTCTGTTTATTAGCGAAAAATTTACGGTTGGAAGGAATAACTAAAAATATATAAATAGCTAAAGCAATCCCGCAAAAAAGCATAGCTCCCCAGTAAATAAAACTGTAATTGAAGATATCCGCAATATAGGCATGAATCAAGGTACCCAGTCCAATACCGATATCAATAGATGAAGAAAAAGCGGCAGATGCAGTACCTCGTCTTTGAGGGGAACACCTTTTAATGATCAAGGTATTCATGGCCGGAAAAACTGCACCCTGAGCAAAGCCCAGCGGCATGGCAATGATAAATAAATAAAGACTGGACTTAGCCAAAGGTATCAAGCCAAGAAAAACCGCTGAAGCAATAAGGGAGGGAATAACAATAATATCTTCACCCTTCCTATCGGCGATCTTCCCGACAGTTATCCTGGACAGGAAAAGCCCAACGGAATTAATCGTAAAAAAAAGCCCTATATTGCCCAGTGACCTGTCTAAAGCGAAAAGGGGCAGGAAAGACGTGACACCGGAAAAAGCTATAAAAACCAAAACCACCACAGATGAAGGCAAAAATACACTGTATTCAAAACCAAGAAAAGTCTTAGGCAATGACTCCTTGCCAGGCGCCGGTACATTTTTAGGTTTTTTCTCCCTCCGTACCTTTGTATTATTTCTGCGCTCATACCTTATAAAAAAATCCAGAATCATACTTATTGTAGTTAGAGCCGTGGCCAAAATAAAAAGAGCACGGAAATTTTCGATTTCGCCTGTCCCTATAATGGTTAGGGCAATACCGGGACCCAAGGCTGAAGCAATCGTACCATAAAGACTATAATACCCAAGACCTTCGGACAAACGAGATTTGGGTATAATATCCGCCGCAACGGCACCGCCACAGGTAGAATGTATACCGAAACCTATTCCATGAAGAACGCGGAAAAGAAGCAATAAGATAATAACAGAAGCAAAATTATACAAGAAACAAGCAATGGCACATATAAAAGCGCCTAGAACCAGTAGTTTTACCCGTCCATATTTATCGATCAGAATACCTGTAAGCGGCCGAGCGGCTAAAGCCGCAAAGGTATATACCGTCATAATCAATCCGGCATAAACCGTGGTTCCGGTTAAATTTTTAGCATAAATGGGCAAAGCCGATGAGAAAAAATAGTTGCAAAAACTAATCCCGGAACAAGCAATCATGAGAATAATAAAGTCAGAACTCCAAAGTTTCTCCCTGGTCAATATACAATCTCTCCTAATTCTCCGTCTAAAAATATTCCTTCATTAACAACCTGGGAACATTTGTATTTATATACTTATTATAGCACACACAAATTGCCCAAAATTACGCCCCGAATATTTTGTCAAAAATCAAAAAGAACCGGGCACACCGATTCCTTATTCCTCTAAATTAAATAAATAAAGCTTCACCCTTCGATGAGGCCTGAGCTTATATCTACCTCAAACCACATTTTATGCATATTTCAAGAATTATCAGGCTCATAAACCTACTTAGTTAAGCAGATTTTCTTTGTAGAAACTCAAAACATCGTCCATATATTCTTTCAAATGGGGCTTTAGCTTCAAGGTTTCCTCTTGGATTTCATCTTTGTTTGCAAATTTCGCCATTTCAGCTGCTCGTCTGACTATTCCCTCTATACTGTTGTCCTACAAAGTCTTTATGTCATACCAGTTAGCCGGAAAGCCCATAATCACTATTGCAAACAAATCATTCTTTCCATAGATTGGGTTGTTATTTGCATCCCTAGGAATCCCCATTCTATCATGCAGCTTGTTTGTTTTAATCATATTGGGCTTGCCATCATTACGCAAGACTCTTAGATTATAAAAGCGTTCATCATGAGCACATGCATTTCTATAAATAGTTAAAACAAACAAAATTTTTGTCATTTCCTCGGGTCTAAGACCGAATTGACGTCCCACATCATTTTGATCCTTTTGGGTTAAAAAGCTATAGAAATAACTAATCGTTCCCAACGATAAGGAATTTACCAGAACCCAAAAAGGCACACAACCATAAGTTAGCATATAATGCGAAATCATTGGATTATTTTTTGAAAGCTGCCTTGATATATCCTGTTGGATGTTAGCAATAAGTTTTGAGACATCGCCAATTTTCTGGGCTGCCGTCTTCCGCTCCCAACGTTTTACCTTAGTATCAAAGTTAGAAACCTTCAAGTAATTATCATGACCATACTTCTTGGAAAAATCATGGGAAATTACAGCCTTCACATTGCTTTCGATTTCTAATATATATTTAATAAATATGTTTTTCAATCCACGATCAAATAAATATAGATTATATAGTTCGTCAAAACTGGCACCATCTTTATATTTCTACTCGGGCCCATTGTAATCCTTATCAATGAAGAGCCCTTTGTAACCATTAACCACATTGTAATAATTCTCCATGGCCAGGATGTTTTTAACCTCAGAATTTGATACATTTAATCCCCTGGCTTCTAGCTTTTTAATTTGCTCTTCTATTGTTGTAAATGGCCTCTCCATCTTACCACCCTAAAGCAAAAAACCCCGGGCCCGTAGGTCACCGGAGTATGATCGTTAATAGCATATGCGCATATCGCCTTTATTATGTTTCAATTGTAACATTGTTTTTTTATCATGTCAAAGCCCCAAAGCGATAAAGATTGACTATGACCCATAAAAAATATATACCATTTGCTGTCAAATGTCAATATTTTCCTAAATTTTCTGTTAACGCTAAATTTTAAAGAATCCTCCGCCTTCATCAGGTGCTCCACAAGCTGCCTCATAACTCCCTGCTGAGCCACCGGCACCTTTTTTATACGGCCCGTTCGAGTCCCATCTAATAAATAGATTCCCTCCAAATAAAAAAGCTTCATCCTTCGATGAAGCTTAAACTTGCTTAATGGGGTGGATGATGGGACTCGAACCCACGCATGCCGGAGCCACAATCCGGTGTGTTAACCGCTTCACCACATCCACCATGTGTTAATTTTCGATTTTCGAATCTCAAGACTCGAACTTCGAATTTCAATAATGGCGCGCCTGGAGAGACTCGAACTCCCGACTCCCTGCTTAGAAGGCAGATGCTCTATCCAACTGAGCTACAGGCGCATCTCCGACCTTTGTCTTAATAAACTATGGTCGGGGCAGAGGGATTTGAACCCCCGGCCTCCTGCTCCCAAGGCAGGCGCGCTACCAAGCTGCGCTATACCCCGTCTGTTTTGTGACAATGAATAGTATATCTTAAGAAAAAAGTCTAGTCAAGAAGCATTTAGAAATTCTGAACTTAAGCAATTATCCAGCTCTTGAGCAATTTTTCGGCTCTTAGCCAATATTTGAGCTTATCTAGTGTTGCTTCTGATTGTGTAGTGCAGTTTCTGCTATAGAAGCGCAGCGAATTTATATTATAAAACTTCCCCGGTATTTTGTCCAGTTAAAACTTTCTCCAAAAAAGGAATTGCTTGGCGAAAAGCTCGCGCCCTGTGACTATTTGCATTTTTTTCTTCCATTTGCAGCTCGGCCATTGTTTTTCCTAGTTCCGGCAAATAAAAGACAGGATCGTAGCCAAAACCGCCTTGCCCTTTTTTTTCCTTTAATATCCGGCCTTCTACCGTGCCTTCAATTAAATGTTCTTGGCCATCAGGCATAATAATCGCCAGAGAGCAACGGAAACTGGCGGTTCTGGCTTCTTCCGGAACATCTTGAAGATCGGCCAGAAGTTTTTGAATATTGCGTTCGTCGTCTTTAGGTTCCCCCGCATAGCGAGCAGAATAAATCCCTGGGGCCCCGTCTAAGGCATCCACTTCCAAACCCGAATCATCAGCCAGCGTCATTAATTTTGTCTGGGCAAAAGCGGCCCGGGCTTTAATCAACGCGTTTTCAGCGAAAGTCTGACCATTTTCTTCAATCTCCGGCAACTCCGGAAAATCATTTAAAGATAGAATGCTCAAACTTGTTTTAGCATTGTTAGACTGTAAATCTGGGCTTTTTATCCCGCTTTTAGCGATAAGTTCGGCAAACTCTTCGACTTTGCCCTTATTCTTCGTGGCCAGTAGGATTTTCATGCCCTTCCTCCAATGCCAACCTCTGATATTCCAACAATTTTTTAATGCCCTCTTCTCCCAAGGTCAAAAAAGTATCCAACTCAGCCCGGTCAAAAGGCAGGCCTTCTGCAGTCCCTTGAATCTCAACAAATTTTCCCGAGCCGGTCATGCAAATATTCATATCCACCTCAGCCTGGGAATCTTCCTCATAAGCAAGATCCACAACAGCCTGGCCATTGACCTTGCCTACGGACACCGCCGCTATGCTGTCCATAAGCGGGTTTTCAGTTATTAAATCGTTAGCCAGCAAGTACTTAACAGCATCTACTAAAGCAACATAAGCTCCCGTTATAGCTGCGGTCCTGGTCCCCCCGTCAGCCTGCAGGACATCACAATCAAGCCAAATCGTTCTTTCTCCTAATTTGCTCATATCCACTATGGAACGTAAAGCCCGCCCTATCAATCTTTGGATTTCCATAGTGCGGCCGCTAAGTCTTCCTCTGGCGGCCTCTCGCGGATTCCTTACACCTGTAGCCCTGGGAAGCATAGAATATTCCGCCGTAACCCAACCGTTACCGGTTCCTTTTTGAAATGGCGGTACCCTCTCTTCCACCGAAGCCGTACAAAGTACTTTGGTCTTTCCTATTTCAATCAAGACCGACCCCTCGGGAATCTCAGTATAACCCCTGGTAATCTTTACCGGTCGGAGCTCGTTATGTTCTCGTCCGTCAAATCTAGTCATAGTTAATTCCTTCCCCCAATGTAGAATTTAAATGTTAATTACCTATTTCGTAGTCTTTCCCGACCCGAGTTTCTTAAGACCTACACCTGACATTATAGCCAGGATAATTGTTTCCACAGCAAACATTCCCAAAATCCTCACGACTAAATCGTAGAAAAATTGTTGCGGTAGCATTTGAATAAGAATATCCGTTTCCGGATTCAGCAGCCATAAATCATTGTTAAAGAACAAATGATGGAACTGCACCCAGAAGCCGGAAAAATCCTTAAGGATCATCGTGATTAAGAATAAAAACAGTACCAAACAGACAGAACCTGCAATCAGATAACCTTTAGCCAGATTACGGACAAACTGCTTGTCGCTCGTTTTTAAGGTGAACATCATAAACAATAAGAATAATACAATTCCTAAAGCCCTAAGCCTACGCTCCACAAAATAAAGAGTTCGCACATCGACCATATGTGCTTTCTCCCGTTCATTAAAGACAGGTCTGTTTTCCCCTTTAATGGTTGCTTCCATATCAAGATCGGCTCGTTTTCCTTTAATATAAGCCAAAAGCCCCTCGGTAGTTTGCATTAGTTCTTCCTGGGAAATACCGATAGTTTCAGCACTGTTCAATTTAGTGTATTCTTTTTGATAAAAAGTAGTCTTAAAGGAATTGTATTCTATGGAAGTCAGCAGAAGGACCACAATCAAAACAAGGGAGCACAGAGTAGCGAAAAAAACTCCCGCCAAACTCCTAATCCGACTTAGCAGCGATGTAGCACTCGCTGCCCCGCTTTCATCATTAGTTTGAAGTTCCCCGGCCCTGGTAGCTTCTTTCGTAATTCTCTTATCGTCGCTAAAATTTCTTGCCGTTTTCTTTTTTTTAGATGTTTTCTTCTTTGCCATACCATTACCCTCTGTCCTTAAATTTTACGGGCTATGGCCAGCCCGTCACCGAAAGGCAACACGCTAAGCTTATAACCCGGTAACTCTGCTAAGTACTGGAGAAAAGCCCGAAGAGTCTCAACCATTTTATTATATTTGGCGTCATAAACCGCTCCGGGAACAACCCAACCCCTAAACAGAACATTATCCAATACCAAAATGCCGGCATCCGCCACCAGCGGCAGAATTGCTTCCACATATTGCCGGTACTCTCCTTTGGCCGCATCCACAAAAATAAAATCAAATTTTCCGGATATCTCCGGCAAAAGCTTAAGGGCATTGCCTAACCTGAATTCCACCAAATCAGCTAAACCCGCTCTGGCGATATATTCTACAGCCTTGGCCATTCTTCCTTTATTCATATCAATAGTAAGCACTTTGCCACCGGTACGGCGGGCTCCCCGAGCCAAATAAACAGTGGAATAACCCGTTGCCGTCCCTATTTCCAGAATAGAACGTGCCCCTGCCGTCTCCAGTAAAAGCTGAAGAAAATGACCCACTGCCGGGGTTACCACCGGAATGGTCTCCCTTAATGCCTCTCTTTCCATTTCTAAAAGCAGTTCTTCTCTGGGAGGAAGCAACTCCTCTAAATACTTTTCCAATTCAAAAGAATAAAACAACCTGGTGCATCTCCTCTAAAGCAGCTTCCTTCTTGCTACTTCCAGTAGTTCTCGATCTACCCAAGTGCCTGCATTCTTCTCCAATATCACCATAGCGCGCTCTCTGGAAATAGCCCGACGGTAAGGGCGGTCTTCCGTTAAAGCTGTAAAAATATCGGCGATGGCCATTAAGCGAGCCCCGGTTGACAGCGTGTTCGCACTCTTGCGAAAAGGATAACCTGTTCCGTCCAGGCGTTCATGATGATAGGATGCCCATTCTACAATATTTTTAGAAAACCTGGCCATAGATAACAGATTATAGGTATGGAAGGTATGGATTTTAACAATCTGGAATTCTTCTTCTCCCAAAGGTTCCGGTTTATCCAAGATTTTTTTGGGCACAGCCAATTTTCCAAGATCGTGCAGCAAGCCTGCCAATTTAATTTCCCGGCATTTCTCTGCATCCCAGCCAAGTCCTTCCGCTAACAAACAAGCATTCTCCGCCACCGTCCGGGAATGTTTGCCGGTATAACTGCTCTTCTGGTCAATAAGGAAGGCGAAAGTCTCCGCCAATTTATCCGTAATCGCATCGGAGTACATCAATTCGGCAACATACCGATAATCGCTGTAGAATTGACCATTGCTGTCAGATAAAAGCATAAAAGCCGTAGGCTCCAAAAGATCGTCTTCTTTCATGTACAGCCAAAAAGCTTCTTCTTCAGCCAATTGGAGAAAAGCCCCGGTTACTTCCGGATAATACTCTATACCGTCAGCCAGGCGGATCTCACGGCATATCCCGGCCCGTTCTTCCTTGGAAATCGGATTGCGACCCATAATAATATCCACCTTATCGGCTAAAGAAATAATCTTAGCCTCCAGCGAAATATCCAGTCCGTCAGCCGGGGTCTTATGATGATTTCTGAGAACCTCCGCAAAACCTTCATGCGGAAATATTTTTTCGAAAATTTCAGCCCCCAGCTCAGAGTGATATTCCATAAGTTCCGGTTTTCCATGATAATCCGCAAATCCTCCGACCGCACCAATGTCATGCAATAGGGCTGCGACCAGGAGAAAAATAAGATCCTTACCTCTTAAACCTAAAATATAGCCCAGCCTTACAGCCATGTAGCCAACTCTCTCCCCATGGCGGTAGCCAACCTCAAGTTCTAATCCTTTTTTTACTTCCTCATCAATCAGGGCCAGGTCCAAAGCCTTAGAGAAACTCCAAATCCTGCGTAGTGCTTTTTCTACGGTCTCTACTCTGTCCATTAACCGCCCTCCTATATCTATTAACTGTCCTCCTATAAATAAAAAAAGAAACATTTTTGTCCCCATTCCGACAAAAATATTTCGACAAATATCTTAAAGTTCCTCTAAAATTTACACTTTTATATTATTTTTGCTACCAAAGCATCTAAAAAATCCGCTGTCTTTATATCAACTTGTTCCAAACTCTGCAGGCTCGCCATTAAAGCTTGTATTCTTTTTTCCCGGATAGACTCGATAAGCTCCTCTCCCGGCGGCAGAATCTTCAATCTGACCACCCTGCGGTCCTTCTTCTCCCGGACCCTTTCCGCATAACCCGCCTTTTCCAGCTTATCGGCCAAATCGGTCGCCGTACTGCAAGCTGAACCTATCTCCTTGCAGAGTTCACCCATAGTCATCTGACCCTTGGTGTAAATAACATTCAGAACCTCCAGCTGTTGGCGGGAAATACCGTGCTCCTCGGCGAATTCATTCTTTTGTTTAAAGACCAAGACCCCGATTTTCTGCAATAAATCATCCAATCTGCCTGCCAACTCTCTCTCCCCCGACATGATATCCCTCACTCTCTACCAAAATACTAATCAAAGAGATTCATGGAGCTTGGTGATTCTCTTTCAGCCTCAGCCGGCTCAACCGGCTGCTCCACGGCCGGGCCTGTTGAACTGCCGATCAGGTCGGACCTAAACCTAAGATTACTTAAATCCATACCGTGATAAGTATCAATATCTTGGCCCTCTATCCTAATTTTCACAATCTCGACAGTTGGGAACTGGCACAGAGTATTAACCAAGCCGTATAAAGTAATTTCAGGCTGCACATTGCTATAGGTTTGGAGAAAATTACCGCTTAAATCAACGATAGCCACACCATTTTTAATATTTATGCCACGCAAACTGGTCTGGGGATCTACTGCCGGATAGGTATCGGCCGTCTCACCTAGCGGTCCCATGAGCCACTGGTGTACCGTTTCTTTGGCCAGACTTAAGGTTCTGGGAATAGTCCTATTGATTTCAATAAGCTTCTTGCCTTCATAATCTGCAAAATACAATTTTACAGTGCTTTCCCCCTGCTGGGGATCGGCAATGACCGGAGAGGCATTACTTAAATCGATATTATTATTACTATTGGGCATTCTGTCTAGAATCTGGGCCAAGGGACCACTGGTGCTGCTATCTTTCAAGACACTGTCTAAGGCATTACAACCGACCAAAGTAATAATAATCACTAAATAAATGAAGAAAGTAAGCAGCAGCCCTCTTCTTTGCATATTACGTTCTCCTTTCCTTTTTTTGGTTTTCTAAAGAACTAATATGCCTGATGCTACAAGAATAGAATACTTCAGTTAAAAAATCTTTCGAAAAAGAAGCAGAATTGCTGAGGATTTTTGCGCTCAAATTTTTGGTCGAGTTTACGTTCCAGTTTCTTGGCTGCCGTATCCAGAGGCACCGCCTTTTTGCCGTCTACCGGGATATGGGTAACTTCATCAGCATTAACAAAACAAAGGGGCGGGAACAAAATACACCACCAGTTAGCTCCTTGCCCTTGACCGATCTTGATTTCCACAGCTTCATAATCTCCCCCGGGAAGAACAATATGTCCGTAGGACTTAGTCGGAAAAGCAAAAGTACCATACTCTAAAGCCACGGCATAATCATAGCTCCATTCTTGAATTACTCCCCTGGCTATGGCCAGCAGCTCATCATACATACCCTCAAGTATCTTCCTGGACTCCGCTAAAGAAGCGGACTGAGCTAACTTAGGAGAAACCTCTTTGAGAATTTCGTCCCGGACAGCATATTTCAAAAGCTGATCATGCTCTTGATCTGAATTGGCAATAACATGAAAACGGATAAGGTCGTCCGGGCTATATTGGCTATATTGGCTAGACCCAGTATTGCCTCCTATTTCCGCCGACCCCAGACCCAGAAAACCTATCGTTAACATAAGACATAGCAGAAGATAACAAATACTTTTTTTCATTATTACTAAAACCTCGCACTTATGAATACTGTATTTCCCTTTAAATTGTTTCCTAGAAAAAACCCTTTTATTCCTAAAACATTAGTATATTTTAAACTAAGGCCCAATATGATTGATAAAAACATACCTTGCCCGATTGACAGGAGGAGAATATGCTGCTGCTTTATTTGAGCACCATCGCAGGACTGGCTACGCCCATAGGCTGCCTTATAGTTCTGTTACTTGGAGAGCCGTCGGAAAAACTATTCTCCGGTCTCTTAGCCGGAGCCGGAGGTGTGATGCTGGCCGTAATTACCCTCGATCTCCTTCCCGCGGCTTTAAGCTACCGTCAGCCTTTACAATTTCTGTTGGGCTTAGCTGCAGGAATAATTTTCATGTCCCTATCGGAAAAAATACTCCAGCACCGTTATCAAAGCTCCCGGACCAGCCGTCGCACCCGACTTAAAACAGTAGGCCTTTTGATCGCTTCGGGCATTGCTCTGCATGACATACCTGAAGGAATGGCTATCGCCGTAGGACAGGAAGCCACAGGCCAGCTGGGCATGATTATTGCTGTAGGCATTACTCTCCATAACCTGCCGGAAGGCATGGCTACCGCTACACCGCTTATAATGGCCGGCATCCGTAAAACTAAAATTCTAGCCCTCAACTTAGCAATCGCTTTCTTTACCCCCCTGGGAGCAATACTGGGCAAACTGGCTATAAGCGCAGTCCAAAATTCTCTATGCCTGCTCCTGTCTCTGGCTGCCGGGGCCATGGCCTTCCTGGTCCTGACCGAACTTATCCCCTTAGCAAAAGAAAACCACCCCAGGCAAGCCCTGTTGGGTGGTCTAAGCGGTTATATATTCTTTGTTCTTCTTTCTTTGTTTATGTAATAAAACTAACCTCATTTTAGCTCTTGAGCCGCATACTGCCCCATGGCCTTATAGCCCTCCTTATTGGGATACTTACCGTCATCCGAATACTCGCGGAGGATTTTATCCTGGGAATCAAAAAGCACCGGCTTAAAATCAAGCACCTGTAAATTTTTCTCTTGGGCAAAAGCAATTTCCCATTCTAAATACTGTTTATGCAAGCTCTCCGTACCGGGATAGGGAAGGGGTAGAACGAGTATGGGCTTAATGTTATTCTCTTCGGCTTTTTCGACCATAGCCTTAAGATTCTTTTGGTAAACCTCTAATTCAATCCCCCTAATGGCATCTCCGACTCCGGCGAAAATCACCACACGACCCGGCTTGTGGCTCACTACATCTTGATCGAAACGCTGCAATAAGTCTTCTGAATTCTGGTAAACCACTCCGGCATTAATAACCTCTGTCTTAAGAATTCCGGCCATTACTTGCGGCCAAGAATCGGCATGTTCTCCCGGATATCCATAGGTGTAAGAATCACCGATACAAACAATTTTCGTGTTCGTAAGCTCGTCAGGCGAATTTCCGGTGGAAGGTTCACCCGCAGGAGCTGAATTATTTATAGAAGAGCCGTTTTGCGCGGCGGGACTTCCGCCTGCCGGCTCACTCGTTTTTCCCTGCCAGACATTAAACGCACCGACAGCCATAACAATTACAGCCAAGAAAACCGAAAGCTGTATTATTCTAATCTGTGTACGGTAAATACGCACTCCCCAAACCCCCTTCTCCTGTAACGTTTTCTACATAATTCGCTTAATTCCTTCCCTTAATCCAAAAAAACACAGGACAAAAAGCACCAAGACAAAAAAGCACTTCAACCTATAAATCAGCATACCCTGATACATAAGGAGGTGCTGAAAAAATATGGACTACATTCAAAAAGCGCGTGAGCTGGGCGAAGCTCTTCTTCAAACCCCGGAGCTCAAAAAACTAAAGGAAGCTGAGGCCGAAATCAGAAAAGATCCCCAAGCCAGCAAGGCTTTTGATGAATACCAGGAGAGGGAGAGCAGCCTGGTAGCCGCTCAAATGTTGAGTAAAGTACCGCCGGAGAAAGATGCCTTAGCCTTGATCGATCTCAAAATGCGTCTTATTAATAGATATTCTTCTATCCGCAACTTCTTTGCTGTCCAACAGGATTTTGAGAGAATAATGGCCTCTGTCAACCTAACCATAACTACAACAATTTTTGGAACGCCGAGTTTGGATCAACTTCCGTTTCCAAAAGAACTGAAAGACATGGCTCAGCAGCTGCTCCAAAACATCGGTGGCGGGCAAAACGGCCCGACTATGCAGATTCCGGAAGGGTTCAAATTGCCTGAAGGCTTGGATCTGAGTAAATTTTTGAAGTAAATGAAAAATGTTTTATCGGAGGAGGGGAAGAAGTTTTGGATTGGGAAAAGAATTTTATAGATAAGGAATCAAATAGGGATAACGAATCAAACAAGGCCGCAGTCAATAATTCTTTTCCCCCTTACTCCCTTC
>ERZ773359.2486-NODE-2486-length-23198-cov-7.803310_pt1 | contig 23198 bp, 19 predicted proteins | sample MGYA00374955_ERZ773359 | MGnify/ENA primary metagenome ERZ773359 (study PRJEB29098, sample SAMN04486028) | biogas fermenter metagenome | study: EMG produced TPA metagenomics assembly of the Biogas fermentation microbial communities from Germany - Plant 4 DNA1...
TTACCCAATTTTCGATATCTCACTGTAATACCCCCTATAAATCTTTTGTGCATAGGATTTCTATACTTTGACTGATGAGTAAGTGCAGATTTAGCATCTGCTACAATTGCTATGCAGTTGCATCATAATATATATTATATCATAAGTGCAAGCCTTAATTGGCTTGCTTCACACCGATTCAATAAATGCATCAGATAAAACCCTAAAGGTTTTATCTCCCTAGTCGCATTTATTATATCATAAGTGCAAGCCCTAGTTTTCTCCAAAAACACATTATCATTAACCTTTGCTATACAAAACTATAATGATATTTTTTGAAACCTCAAAGCAAACGTTGTTCATAGGATATGATAAGAGATCAATAGCCATTACCGACATATAACTGACTGGCATAACGCGTTAATTGCAACAGTGTCATAGACGAATTGATCCTTAAGGGAAAAAAATATACTCTTCTTGTGAAACCAATGATAAAATAAATAAAAATAAAGTCAACACTTTCTGCTTCTCATTCGTCTTATAGGTAAAGACATTGCCAAAGGAGGGGTAACTTGATCGATAAATTATACAGGGACTATCGTAATAAACTTCTGTGGTTCTGTCTAAACCTCTCCCGAAACAATCCTTCAATTGCTGAGGATATCGTACAGGAGACCTTTATGAAGGCCTTGGGAAATGCCCATATTCTAAATGAATTAACAGATGGGCAATGCCTGTCATGGCTATACAGAACTGCCAAAAACAACTTTATTGACAGGGTAAGGCGCGCTGCTAATGCACCCAGGACAGAAATGCCCCTGATCAAAGAAGATGATCTAAGCAAAATCTTCGTAAGTCAGTTATGTGCCAGCCTGCCGGAAAAGGAGAGGACCATATTCTGGATGAGGTATATAGAAGGGTATACTTCAAGGGAATTGGGTGAACTGTTTAATTTATCTCCTTCAACGGTTAGGTCCAGACTATCTTCAGCCAGAAGGAAAATGTCTGAATTATATTATAAGGAGAAAGAGAAAGGTGATTGATGTGGAAAAAAAGAATTTAGTAATCAATGCTGCTGTCTGTGATGCCAGGAGAGTTTCAGAGACGGTACTTGGGTCCTACAAGGATATAAGCATAAACGCAGCTGTAGTTCTTGTCTCACAAGAGACCAAGGATCTTTTGGCGAAATACAACGTAACTATGAATACAGCAGAGGTATTAGAGGCCCCTAAGGATATTGACATCATGGTTCAGAACGGTGCCTACGAGATTAATGACAGCACCTTGCTATCAAAACCTGTAATACTAATTACCAATGGAAGTCTGAATATAGAAACAAGATCCCAGGAGGTGCTGGAGAAGTTTACCTATATTCATGCAAACGGGTCGGTCTCTTACCCCGATGATATAACGGAGAAATTGCCCATAATTAAAGTAAATGGCAGCATAGAGTCCTATCCCGGGGATGCCATCAGGCTTGGCAGCAATTTGATCCTGGATAAGGCCTTCATCCTAAGGGCTAAGGGTGAAAAGTACTATGTGAAGGACAAGGTTGTTATTCCGGATAAGGACTTGGATGTAGCACCTTTAATTGAGCTGGGAGCCAGGTTTATTACCAGGAAGGCTGTTATAGCCGAAGGTTTATTGGAAGAGGCTTTACCCCTTTTTGATGAGCGCGTGGAGATAAAGACTATACCTGATGGGCTTGTTTATACGGATGGTAAGGTGCTGGATAAGGCCTTAATTAGAAAACATGGAGACAGCTTATATGTAGATGGAAATCTGTATATAGACCTGGAAAACGAAGCAGCTTTAGATGGTTTAGCAAGGGCTAAAATAGAGGGAAAAGTGTTAATAAGCAGCAAGCTTGTAGAAAAATTTCATGATAAAGATGTAGAATATAATGCTTTGGAAGAGGTCAAGGGACATCGAGTTGGCGGTAAGGGTTTCATGACCATCGATAAACGGATACTGGATAGATATGAGGATGGAATTAGGATTGGCGAATGCGGTATCGTAATGATAAAAGACGATATAACACCGGAAGATATAGTGGAAAAACTGGAATTTATAGCTTGTGGTGTTGTAATCTGTAGCGAGGAACAAAAGGGCACCGTAGAAACCGTTTCAAAGGATGTAGGTATGATTATGGATAATCAACAGGTGAATTTGGGCACATTTAATAAATTAGTAGAAGGACCCGACCTGGGGGATAAGGATACAAAGGTAATCAATGCCGCCAGCTACACCATGTAGGTAACTGGTTAAATTATTGGCTGGATAGAATCAGGGCTGTTGTTAACTGGATTAATTAGTTATACAACAGCCCTGATTTACTTTATCTGATATGTCAATTCATTAACCGCCAGCTGAGCAAATAGACTAATAATGGTTTGAATGGAGGTATGTAGGTGTAAGTATACTTAAAGGAAATATTGGGTTAAAGGAGGCAGATGCATGGATTACAGTATACTAGTTGGCGGTGAAGCAGGGCAGGGGATGGATACCTTCGGCAGACTGCTGGAAAGGATCTTAAAGCGGTGCGGCTATTATGTGTTTTCCCATAGCGACTATATGTCGAGAATAAGGGGAGGACACAATTTTGTACAAATACGCTTTTCCGACAGGCCATTATACGGGTATGATCCCAAAGTGGATATAATATTCGCCCTTAGCGACGAGACCGTAGATATCCATAGCTCTAAATTGAGGGACAACGGTATGATCATATGTGATGAAGAAATTGGCAAACCTCGGGGCTTACCCCATTTTCCCCTTAGAAGGGTTGCTCAGGAAATAGGGAACCCAAGGGTCTATACCAGTATAGGTCTGGGTATCATCCTGAAGCTCTTTGGGCTGCCTGAAAATCTGGCACAAAAAGTAATAGAAGAGAATTTCCGCAGTGAGATAGCCGGACCAAATATAGAAGCTATGGAAGCCGGCTATAATACGGTGGAAACGAAATATGAATTAGAACAATTTAAGGACGACCACATAATACTAAACGGAAGTGAAGCCTTAGCCTTAGGTGCTATAGCGGCGGGGTGCCGTTTCTATTGCGGATATCCCATGACCCCATCAACAGCTGTAATGACATATATGTCATCCAAGTCCGATGAGATGGGAATAGTGGTAGACCAGGTGGAGGACGAAGTTGCCGCCCTTAATATGGCCCTTGGCGCTTCCTATGCCGGTGTCAGATCCATGACCGGATCCTCCGGTGGCGGTTTTGCCCTTATGGTAGAGGCCCTTAGCCTGGCTGGTATGATCGAGACCCCTGTTGTAATAGTAAACGCGCAAAGGCCCGGACCGGCAACCGGCCTGCCCACCCGGACGGAGCAGGCGGATTTAAGATTTGTGATTCATGCAGGTCATGGGGAGTTCCCCAGGATGGTAATGGCCTTGAGAAGCCCTGAAGATGCATTCTACCAGGCGGCCAGGGCTTTTAACATAGCGGATAAATACCAAATCCCTGTCATCTTAATGCTGGATCAGCACCTGGCAGATTATAAGATGACCATAGCCCCCTTTGATTTCAGCAAAATACATATCGAAAGACATATCGCCCATGAAGAGGATATAGGTCCGGAGGAATATAAGAGGTATAAGATAACGGAAGACGGAATATCCCCACGGCTTATCCCTGGTAAGGTCAAGGGACAGACAGTCCTGGTATCCAGTGATGAGCATGATGAAAAAGGGCATATAACGGAGAGCGCAAAGATGAGGACCGATATGGTAAACAAGCGCATGAGAAAACTTCAGGAGCTAAAGCAGGAGATACAGGAGCCCTGGTTGGTAGGGGAGGAAAACCCCGAGAACTTGATAGTTTGCTGGGGTTCTACCTATGGTGCCGTAAAGGAGGCTGTAGAGAGGCTGGTACAGGAGGGAGTATCTGTAGGAGCTCTTGTGTTTGGCGATATATGGCCCTTCCCCACAGGACGGTTGGAGACACTGGCCCAGGGTGCGAAAAGGATTATAGATATCGAACAAAACGCCACTGCACAATTGGAGGGTATAATCAGGGAAGAGGCTTTAATTAAGTGCAGCCATAGGATACTAAAATATGACGGTCGTCCCTTTAACTGTGATGAACTCTATACTACCTTAAGGGAGGAGATTTTATGAACAGATGCGAATATAAGCTTTATAAACCGACATGGTGTCCGGGCTGTGGCAACTATTCCATTCATACCGCACTAAAACAAGCCTTGGAAGAGCTTGGATTAGCTCCTCATGAGGTAGTTTTGTCCTCCGGAATAGGTCAGGCAGCCAAGATGCCCCAGTATATAGACGTAAACGGTTTCAACGGGTTACACGGCAGGGCCCTGCCCCCTGCAATAGGGATTAGATTTGCCAATAAAAATCTAAAGGTTATAGTGGAGTCTGGAGATGGGGACACATATGGTGAAGGTGGCAACCATTTCATTCATACCATAAGGCGTAATGTAGATATTGCACATTTTGTCCACAACAACCAGGTATATGGACTTACCAAAGGTCAGGCTTCGCCTACAACAGCCATGGGACAGCGAACCACCATGCAATTTGACGGGGTTAAGTTGGAACCTGTAAACCCAATGGCTTTGGCCCTTACCGCTGGTGCCGGGTTTGTAGCCAGGGGCTTTTCCGGGGATATACCCCATCTGGTATATCTTATGAAGGAAGCGATTACCTACAAGGGATATGCCCTTTTGGATATATTGCAACCCTGTGTTGTTTGGAATAGGGTAAACACATTCCGCTGGTACAGGGAAAGGGTTTATAAGCTACCTGAAGAGTACGACTATACGGATAAAAAGATAGCATATGAAAAAGCATTTGAATTTGGCGATAGGATTCCCATCGGGATACTGTACAGGGTAGAGAAGGAAATATACGAGGATAAATTTGACTTTATAAAAGATGGCGAACCCTTGGTAGACAGGTATCTGGATCCAATGGATGCCCAGAAGCTCATGGATGAATTTATATAAATCATAGGAATAGGGGTATACTTGTAGAATAAGTGTACCCCATCCTACCTGACACAGGCCCCCATGATTTTACCTGCTGTATGATTGGTAATGGGGGCCTTTTTATATAGAAACTTAAATTTTATGTCTAGTCTTTATAATAAAAATTTACTTATTAATCAGAATATTATGAAGGAAAAAGAGAGTTTATATAGAATATAGTACAGCATATAGTAATTTCCTGATGAATTCTATGGTATAAAAGACGTTAATATCTTGTACAATGGGTTACCTGGTTTGGGGGATGAACAAAAACACGGTATATGGACAGGTGGGAATAAGTCAGTACCCCGAGTATTTTATAGACGATTGTCTTAAAATTAACAATTCGATTAGAACAAGTAGTTGGAGGTAGATCATTGGTATTGGATAATTGTTCTTTAAATGCATACCAAATAGAAGAAAAGCTAGTGGTGCTTTGCCGTGAATTTATTTATTCGCTGAAGTATGCCTATGACAATGGGTTTATTACCAAAGATGAGTATCTGGAAAATATAAGCATAAAAAAGAAATTTTTAAAAAGGATGCATAAAATCCATAGCGGCTCCTTCGGTTCCTGTCATATTATCAAAACATGATATCATATATGATTAATCCGTCTAATTCAAGGTTACACCGCATAATTTCATCCCTACTTACCAGGTACGTATTTTGACGAGAGGAATTTTTGGTTTATGCCGTAGGTTCTTTATCATCTGATTTAATACATAAAGCCTATCCACATCAATCCCCCATTGACTTATTAAGCAGACGTACATCATATTATGCTTATTTTCCATAATCAAGATAAAATATCGATTCTTTTGCTATAAAATATATAAAATAGCTATTGCTATAACAATAATAAGGCGAGGAGCACAGATGTGTTTAATGTATGTACAAAGTGTGGTTCATAGTTGAACACAGCCCACGATTCTCCAAAAACAACGGCTGATAAGGTATGAAAATGGGTCTTGGAAAGGATGGAACCTATTCCAGACCCCTGATGACATCACCTATGATTTTAAAACCCTGTCTTATTTCTTCCGGTGTGCAGCGGGCAAATCCTAAACGGAAGGTATTGGCCCCCTTTCCATGGATATAAAATATATCCCCCGGCATAAATATGACATTTTGCCGTATGCATTCATCCAAAACTTTACGGGCATTAAGGTTATGATCAAGTTCAATAAAAATATGAAGGCCGCCTTCTCCAAGTATTTTCTTACAGGGTATATACCTTTGTGCACATTCCAGGGCATAATCGTACTTTTCCCGATAGATTCTACGGGCTTTTTTTAGATATTTTTCAAGGTTTCCCGCCGCCAGATATTCATATAGGATGGCCTGATCCAGGAATGAGGAATGTATGTTGCGGCTCCGTTTTATGCTCTCCAACTGGGAGATTAGATGACTATCTCCCAGGATCCACCCAATCCTAAGGCCTGGAAACAATACCTTGGACAAGCTTCCTATGTAGATGATGCTGTTGCCCCTGCCGCATAGAGCGGCCAAGGGCGATAGGTGAGAACCCGAATATCTCAACTCCTCGTTAAAACCGTCCTCTATGAGGGGGACTCTGTGACGGGCAAAAGTATTTAGCACCTCAACCCTTTTCTCAGGGGACATGACTATGCCCGTGGGGTTGTGATAGGAAGGGATGAGAAAACCCATGGATACAGGGTTGTTGGATAAGGCCTCTTGTAGTTTATCCAGGTCTATACCATCATCTTCCATATCTACACCTACGATTTCAAGCCCATGGAGCTTCATTATCTTTACAGCGGTGTTATGGGTGGGATTTTCACATAGTATATGATCCCCCGGTTCAGTGAGGGCTGAAAGTACCATATCAAATCCTTCGGTGAATCCGTTGGTTACAAGAATGTCCTTGCCCTGGGTTTTGACACCCTTGTTTTCCATATAACCCATCAAGTAATCTATAAGGGGTTTGTACCCCTGTGCATAGCCATAGTTTAACAACTTTTCTCCTTCAAGAGAAAACCTGTCTAAAAAGGCCCTTTTAAAATCATCCAGATCAAACAGCTTATCATCGGGAGCAATGCTCTTAAAGGATATCATTCCTTTTTGCCATCTGGACTCATGCTTGACGATATCCAGTTGATTGGCCAGGTGGGCGTAGGGAGTCAGTCTGGAAGTCCAATCCATATTCCACTCATCCTGATAATCTATGGTGATATCCGATACGAAGGTTCCCCTGCCCTTGATAATTTGCACAAAACCCTCATCTTCCAGATACTCATAGGCCAAAATAATGGTGTTGCGGCTGACGCCGATGGTATTGCAAAGCTCCCTGGTGGAAGGTAATTTTTGACCCTGGCTTAGTAATCCTTTTAAGATCATTTGCTTTATGTAATCCCTTATCTGTATGTATAAGGGCTTATCATCCGTCAGAGAAATATCCGAAAACATTAATTAGTCCCTCCATTTACAATCAATATAATGGTCACTGGGGCAATGTGATTTAGCTAATAACCGTGATGATTCCGTAATTGAAGCCAAAGTCCTTCCTATGATATAATAAATGCAATCAAGGAAATAAAACCTTCAGGGTTTTATCTGATACATTTATTGAATCGGTGAGAAGCAAGCCAATTAAGGCTCGCACCTATGATATAATGGTATCAGATTTTGGTATTTTAGGATAGCTAAATTTTACGTATTATTTGGCATACACCAGCTAATGGAATAGGGTGTATCTTGACTAGCAGCACGGTTTGGGCTAGAAACAATATGGGGGGAGTAAAATGACGGATTTTATCACCATTGTTATTGCGATATTAGCCATTGTGCTGATAATGAAGATTGCAGCTAAACTATTAAAGTTTATTCTGACTATAGTTGTTATCGGCATTGTTCTCTATGTATTAGCTAATTACGGTTTTTTAAGCGGCTTATTTTAACCTGATTGCATAAGGAGATGTCATATTTAATGGACAAGGATAGGTTACGGAAACAAATTGAATTTATTGTAGAAGTGGACAAACTGAAAAACATATACAGGCAGACGTTGCTGATGGACGGATCAAGGAATGAAAACGATGCCGAACACTCCTGGCATCTGGCTCTAATGGCTATGGTCCTTAAGGAGTATTCACCTGAAAAGGATTTGGACATAACAAAGGTCTTAAAGATGTTATTGGTTCATGATTTGGTGGAAATCTATGCAGGGGATACCTTTTGTTACGACGAAAAGGGTAACCTGGATAAGGCCAGCAGGGAACTGGCGGCGGCGGACAAGCTCTACAGTATCCTGCCACCGGATCAAGGACAGGAACTGAGGGCTCTGTGGGACGAGTTTGAAGCTAGGAAAACCCCCGAGGCCCTCTTTGCGTCTTCCCTGGACAGATTGCAACCTCTGATATGCAATTATCTTACGGAAGGGCATACATGGGTTAAGCATGGCATTAAGAGCAGCAAGGTGCTGGAACGCAACCTGCCTATACAGGAAGGGGCCCCAGACCTGTGGGATTTGGTGGAAGAAATGGTGGAGGATTCCATAGAGAGGGGAATACTGGAGAGAGATTGATTAGTGATTTCAAAGAGTGACAAGCTTATGCTTAATATATTATAAGGGGCAGGAAAATATGAAGATTGAAAGTTATGAGATACATATTCTGCGTGAGTTAGCCAAGGAATATGCCGAAGTAGCTGCCCTCGATATCCATCAGGAGAGTATAAAGCGGATGAGGGGCAATAACGATCTAAAACCCGGTAGGCCCCCGGTGCTAATAGATGAGGTGCCATGGCACGAGATGGATATTGACGGCCAATTGATAAACCGATGTCAAAATGATTTTGCCAGAAATATGGAAACCTTCTTTAGAAAGAGGCTCTTTCAATGGAAATACTTTCCCGGAGATATGGTGGTAGAGAATTTTTTTCCAATAAGCAAATCCATTCATTCCACGGAATATATGCCCGAAGTCAAGGAAAATGTAGCCATAACAGATGCAGCCAACAACATTATTTCCCACCAATATATCGATCAATTGAAGACTGAAGCCGATCTCGAAAAGCTGACCATTCCCCATATAATCAACGATAGGGATACCGATAAGAAAAATGTGGAAATAGCCCAGGAAATTCTGGGAGATATTCTGCCGGTTAAATTACGGGGGTATTATCTGTATTACGCTCCATGGGACCAGATCCCCAGGCTGCGGGGGGTATCAAACGTATTCTACGATATGATGGACCGCCCGGAATTCACCCATAAAATAATACAGAGGTTTACCGAAATACAGCTATCCATTATGGAGCAGTATGAGGAGCAGGGATTGTTGGATTATGATCTGGCTGATCTCCATTGTACACCACCATACACTAGCGATTTGCCTGCAAAGGATTACGATGGGGGAAAGGTGCGGCTAAAGGATATCTGGATACGGAGTATGGCACAGATGTTTTCATCCATCTCCCCGGCTCAGCACGAAGAATTTGATTTACAGTACAGTAAACCCCTATTCGAAAAATGCGGGCTGGTTTACTATGGTTGTTGTGAACCTTTGGATAACAAAATAGATCTTCTGAGAAAGATACCCAATATGCGGAAAATAGGGGTTAGCCCCTGGTCGGACCAGGAAAAATGTGCAGAACAAATAGGCGGGGATTATGTATTTGCACGAAAACCCAACCCCGCCAGCGTAGCGGTAAAAACCGATCCGGATGAGATCCGGAAGGATATTAAAGAGACCGTTGAAATCTGCTTGAAATATGGTTGTCCATATGAGTTCGTCCTGAAGGATATCAGTACCGTCTCATACAGACCCGAAAACCTGATAGTTTGGGAACAGACCGTCAGGGAAGTCCTGGACTCCTATTATTAAGCCATTCCAAACATTTTCTCCTTTAAGTCAAGGTAGTACAGGTAATCCTCAGGCTTCACATTTGGGGGGCAGCGATGGTCACAGAAGGGAATATAGCCGCCCCTTTCAACGAGGGGTACCAGGGTTTCCAAATAGGCCTTTATCGCTTCGGGACCCTTGGCCAGCTCAAGCTTATCTACGCCCCCCATTATTCTAAGCTCCTTGCCGTATTCTGCCAATAATTCTCCAGGATGGGAGCAACCGTTGACCTCAAAGGGGAACAAGCAGTTTATGCCGCCTTCCATAAGGTAGGGAAGTATTGGCCTGACATCTCCGTCGCAATCCGTATACCAAAGATCGATTCCGGCTGCATCAAGTTTTTTACGGATGCGCTTATACCTTGGCATGACTACGTTCTTAAAAAAATCCACCGTGACTATGGGACCGTTTTTGAAGCAGATATCTTCCCAGCCCGATGCAAAGTCAAAGTCAATATGAGGAAGGACCTGATCCAAAAAATCCTCTACCAACAGGCAGGCTGTTTCTACCATATCCTCCACCATATCGGGATAATCAAAACAAGCATAGGCCAGCCCCTCAAAAGTGAGCATATCCCGGATCTTGCCGATCATGGAACCGCAATTGACTCCCAATGGATAATCCCGATCTGAGGGATGGGCCTTCTTAATAGCCTCTATATCAACTTTTCTTGAGGGGTCATCCCTATTAAAGCGCTCCTCCTTGCACCTTTTCCAGTCATCTGGAGTAACAACGCTTGCTTTCATATAATGGGGGATGGTATCATGGCCGCTTTTAGGTACCTCCGCCAATAGACCGTCCTCGTTAATCATTATGTACGTTGTCTCGGTTTCATCCACCACTTTGGTCTCAAAAGGTGGTGACATCCAGACATTGCCCCCAACTACGGCTATCCTATCAAAGTTAAAGAAGAGATCCGCTTCCTGATTATTTGTAATACCATTTTCCACGAATATTGGCCATTCTCTGAAGTTTTCATCCCAATATCCAAATTCCATATTAAAGCACCGGTCGATAGGCTGATAGTGCATTTGGTTATTAAAGCGTTCCCTATCGGTCATGGTACCTTTCCATTTTGGTCTACATGGTTTAATAGCCATAGAAAATCCCCCTTAAATTATAAATTCAATCCTGGGTGTATTTATTAGCAGCATAACCTTTATGCATTTGAGTATCGTTCAATAGCCGTTACCAGCATATGAATGACTAACATAATCCATCAATACCATTATATCAGATCATAAAATAATGTCATCAGCTTAATAAAAATAGTGTATTAAGTTATCTACCGGATCTAAGGATAGACTAAATCAGGGTATTCCCGAAGCTTGGAGGTAAAATCGGATAGATATAAAAGGGTTATTGAATACAAGGTTGTACAGAAAAATGTCAAATGATATTTGACATTTTTCGTTTTATGATATATCATAGCTCTGTTCGGGAAATACGGGATATCCAAAAATATATACATAAGTATATATTTTATCCTTTTTTGTGCGGTTTATATACCGCCATCATGAGTTCTGGACTTATATAAACTACCAACCTAATATGGGCGGAGGATTGCTAACCAATCCCTTTGAGTTGTGATAAACACAATAGTTTCTATACCAGCTATAGATGCTATTTTTAATATTAGGGAATCGATTTGATAACTTCCAGTCTTAGCATTGGAACTTCCTACCTCCTTGCTCATTTGGGTAAAATTCGAGCAAGACCATAGGTAGTGTGACCATGACTCCCTATGCTAGCCAGGTAGTTTAAAGTATATTTATAATCATTTTACCGATTTGGGAGGTGCTTATTTTGGTCAATTCTAAGATTGCTAATAATCAGTCAAAAGAATTGATACAGAGCCTAAGTTATTAACCAGCAAGTTCTGGTGGAATGTTGTTAAAATTCTCTTCGGGCTCGCCCCGCTGACATTGTTTCTGCCCTTTGTTCGCTATGACTCGGTAGCAGGGTATAAAGGGTACACAATATCAGCCTTTCACATGCTGATAGGGACACATGGATTGGATGGACTCCTAAAATCCAATAATCTAAAACCCATGTCCTTTTTATTGGCTACGGTATTATTCTTCGTGATAGGTCTAGTGTTAGTTTTTGTTATTTACAGGCGTAAGCCCACTATTTTCACCTTGGCGGTATCATTACCGACCGTTGTTTCTTCATATTTCTTTACATCCATGTATACATGGATTGTTAAGCAAGGTGCACACATAATGATAGGCTTTCGTTTATTGCTGGTGATACAGCTGGCAATCATGGTATGCACCATTTTTGCTATAGTATTGAATCGTGTAAGTGCCAGAACCGGTGCTTTCAAAAGTCACTTGGCCATGTTTTCCATGTTGGCTCCAGGGCTTATTTACCTAATCGTGTTTTCATATCTACCCATGCCGGGTATCGTACTTGCCTTCAAAAGGTATAGAGTCTTCGGCAGAAACGTACTGGAGAATTTTTATAAGAGTGAATGGGTTATGTTTGAAAATTTCAAATATTTATTTTCCAGTCCCGATGCTGCTATGATCACCAGAAATACTATTCTATACAACGTCACTTTTATGCTATTGGGCTTAGTAGCCAGTGTTGGCCTGGCCATCCTAATAAGTGAGCTTCCCAATCGTAGAATGGCCAAAATATATCAAACCACTTATTTTCTACCATACTTTTTATCCTGGATGGTAGTTGCTTATCTGGGTTTTGCACTATTCAACTATGAGCTGGGTGTTCTTAACAGGATTCTAAAGACATTGGGTCTGGATCCGGTAGATTGGTATATGGAACCTAAATATTGGCCATTCATCTATGTTATCGCAAATCTATGGAAATATACAGGAAATGGGTCTATCGTATATATAGCCGCCATCGCGGGGTTTGATCCTGAAATATATGAGGCTGCATCTATAGACGGTGCCGGCAGGTGGAAACAGACGATGTACCTGACTATACCGATGCTGGTACCCATGATGACTCTGCTGACGATCTTGGCTGTAGGAAGAATATTCAATGCTGATCTTGGAATGTTCCTGTCCTTACCCATGGGTTCAGGACCCTTGCGCAATGTTTCCAATGTAATAGACCTATATGTATTTAACAGCCTACGCGGAGGCAGCAATATGGGATTCCCTGCAGCAGCGGCCTTTTATCAATCTTTAGTCGGATTTGTTCTTATCCTTACTACCAATACCATAGTTCGTAGGATAAATCCCGATAATGCTCTATTTTAGGAGGTGTGGGTGTTGGCAAAAGCTATTGTTGAACCAAGATTTAAATCTAAAAAACGTTGGCGGGATCCCAATAAAATATCCCCAAAAGCTAATGTTGCCTTGAATTTTGTCCTTATTCTGGGTATGCTGGCGAGTATTCTTCCCTTGCTGATAGTGATCAGTGTTTCCTTATCCTCTGAGACCACGATCTTAAGGGAGGGGTACGGCCTGTTTCCCAAAGACTTTACTCTGGATACCTATAAGTTTGCATTCTCGGATCCCAGATCCATTGTGAATGCATACAAGGTGACCATATATACTACTGTAGTAGCAACGGCTATATGCCTGGCGAATGTCGCACTGTTTGCATATCCCCTTAGCCGCCCCGATTTCCGTTTTCGTACCGAAATTACCTTTTTTATGTTCTTTACCATGCTATTTGGTGGTGGATTGGTCGCATATTATATTTTGATGACGGGTGTCTTAGGGCTTCGCAATAGCCTGTGGGCTATAATTCTGCCTTATTCCTTTAATTCTTTCTGGGTGATTGTTATGCGTACCTTTTTCCAGACGCAAGTCCCACTCTCCCTGATTGAATCTGCGAGGATTGACGGCGCCGGCGAATGGAGAACATTTTTACAGATTGTTCTGCCGATTTCTCTGCCCGGCCTGGCTACCATAGCTCTTTTCACGACCTTAGGTGTTTGGAACGATTGGTTTAATTGTGTCCTGTTTATCGATAAGCCTGAATTGTCCAATCTGAATACCTTGATCTATCGCGCCCTGACTTCAGCGCGTATGTTGCGGGAGATTGCTGCAACAATGGGTTCTGCTGATGCGGCGGCAGAGATTAGTAATCTGCCCAACGAGACCTTCCGGATGGCCTTGGCGGTCATTACCATGGGTCCCATCGTTTTAGCCTATCCCTTTTTCCAGAAATATTTCATAAAGGGGCTGACGGTTGGCTCAATCAAGGGTTAATCAGATTGCAGATATACCATATATTATAAAATGCTAATCCAGATTTAAATAGTCCTATGCTATATAGCATAAGGCACTATTTATAAGACATAAATTAATTTACAGGAGGATTGTTATGAAAATCTATTCTAAGACAATGCTGGTATTGCTTCTTGCTTTAACTTTAATCTTAACCAGCGTTATTGGTTGTTCACCTACGGCTCAGGAAACGGGCGACGATGTGTCTACCCCGGCGACTGAAGATGAAACACCTGCGGATGATCCTGCAGACGATGACACCGAAGGGCCTGTTGCGGCTGATTTAGAACCATATGAATTAACATACTATATGCTTGTTAATTCAATCACGCCGGATCTGGATATGGTTATGGAGAAGGTTGATCCCATAGTGGAATCAGAAATAAATGCCACCGTGGATCTGGTCATGTTAGACTGGGGTACATGGGAAGAGCGCTTTAACACCGCGATAAACGCTGGAGAGAAAATCGACATAGCTTTTACCGCTGATTGGTATGGCTATCTGGATTCAGTGGCTAACAACTTCTTCTTACCACTTAATGATCCCGAGGATAATCTTCTTGAAAAATATGCACCGAAGGTTATCGAACAATTGGGCGAAGGTTTCGTAATCGGTTCCCAAATAAATGGTGTAAACTATGGGGTTCCCACTGACAAAGAATTTGCCGTTAATGGTGGATTTGTGTGGAATAAGGACCTTGCAGATAAGTATAACCTTGACATGTCCTCGGTAGAATCCGTTGAAGATTTAGAACCAATGCTGAAGGTAATAAAGGAAAACGAACCCAATGTTATTCCCTACCTTGTCGAACAAGGCGGCGGTATGTATACAATACCCAGTGTAGATTTCTTCAAGGGCCTAGGTGTTAGTTATGACGATCTTGAGGACACGGAAATAAAATGGTATTGGGAGCGGGAAGATGTACTCGCAATGGCAAGGACCCATCAGAAATATTATAAGGAAGGGTATATCCACAAGGAAGCTTATACCGAGAATAATAGGTATAATGATCACTTGCTGGAGGGTGACTTCTTTGTTACACAGCAGCCCCTCAAACCCTTCAAGGGTAAATCCAATGAGCTGATGAGCGCAGCTGGGAACAAATTCCAATTAGATGAAAAAGAGATCACACCCTATGTAGCGGTATCTGTTCATGCTGGTGGTTCTATGCTTGCAATACCTAGAACTTCTGAAAATCCTGAACGTGCTATGATGTTTATAAACATGATGCATACCAATGAGGAACTTGTAAACCTATTGGTATGGGGTATCGAAGGAGTTCATCATGAAGTAGTACAGGAAGAGCCGAAGCTGGTTAAAGCTGTAGAAGGAAATACCTGGACCACCAGTATACTTCCCTGGACCATTGGTAACGTCTTTAACCATTGGCTGGGAGATCATGAGGATCCAAATAAACATGAAGGCTTCCGTATAACCAAAGAGGAAGCACCCAAGCATATTACTCTGGGATATAGGTTCCTCCATGCAGCGGATTATCAAGCTGAGGCTGCCGCTTATGATAATGCTATGGCAGAGTTCTCTTGGATTATGGGTACCGGTGCAGTCAATGACTTTGATGCAACCCATGCAAAAATGGTAGAGGCAGTAGAAGCAGCCGGTCTGAGAAAGATACAGGAAGCCATGCAGGAGGACTTGAATGCTTGGCTTGAGAATCAAAATAATTAGACAGGCCAACATTTATAAAAGTTATTAGCCCACTAAAAACCCCCTGCTTTTGCGGGGGGTTTCACTAGTTCCTCTTCATTCATCATGGTAGCGACTAGTACGTGATACTATACGTCTACTAGGTAGTTCATTGACAATTTTTACTTATTAGGAGGTTATTACATGAAATATTCATTTGCTAAAGAACTAATCACCCCAGACTGGCCAACGCGTATGTCAGGATTTGCTTCCAGGACATCGAAGAGTGTGGGGGTCTACGATGACTTATACACTAGAACACTTATGATAGACGATGGCGAAAAAAGAATCCTAATTATAACCCTTGACATCTGTATGATAGAAAGAGGTTTTGTTAATGAGGTCAAGGGGATTATTGAGGAACGTTTTGGGATTAATGGGAAAGATATAATGATCCACACCGTACACACTCATGCAGGCCCTGTGTCTTCTCTGGCATACAGGGAATCATGCCATGAAGTCTACGATGATACCATAAAATTCAGGGAGTTTCTAAGGGAGAGAATAATTCGTTGTGTGGAGAGATGCCTGGATTCGTCCAGGGAGGGATATTTAGAAATAGGTTTCGGTGAAACCTATATAGGCATGGACAGAAGGCAGAAAACACCTGAGGGCGTAAGGATAGGTCCAAATCCCGAAGGGGAGATAGACAGGAAGATCTTTGTAATGGCCATAAAGGATGAGGAGGACAGACCTAGGGTTATCCTATTTACCTGTCCCTGTCACCCGGTGGTATTATATCACGATAACCTATACATATCCGCTGATTTTCCGGGTGCAGCCATCAGTCAAATCAACAAGAAATTCCCTGGCGCCGAGGCCATGTTTTTGCAGGGGGCTGGGGCAGACATAAATCCAGCTGTACTGGTTGCGGATGACGAATACCGTGATACATTCTACAGTGATGTTATCTTTACCGGAAATATACTTGCTAACGATGTATATAACATAATGCGTTGCGGGATGAAAAAGGTGATACCCGAACTTGAGACCTGCCTGGAAAGAGTACCTGTGTTCTTAGACGAGGACGCTACCTTGGAGAAGGATAGGGTGGAAGCAACCCAGGAATGTGAGGTAAAGGTATCGGTCCTTAAGCTATCACAGGAGGTAAGAATAATTGGTCTGGATGGTGAGGTATGCAACCAGGTAGGTGTTCACATCAGCTCCTTGTTCGATGATGGGTATACAATAGTTGTGGGATATGCCAATGGATACATTGGATACATACCTACACCCCAAATCTTAGCAGAAGGTGGCTATGAACCAAATACCAATATATTTGGGGGTAAATTTGCATCGGATGTTGAGGATATTCTCCTGGAGCGTATTAGAAATATTAAAGAACAAATCTCCCAAAAATAGTTTAAGAGGGTCCCCCATCATAGAAGGGGAGACCCTCTTAATTTTTTGATATTTTATTGTCAATCTTGGGCACAACTGTCTGCAAGAAAAGATTGAACCTTACTTGTTAAAAGAGTATGGCACCCCTATCGAGTCTTATGCTGGTACCATTTATATGGCTGCCCATCTCGGAGGCTAAGAATATAACTGCATTAGCTACATCTTCTGGTGTACCGACTGCACGGAAACCATATTGACGCTCCCTTTGTACTCTTTTAAACTTAAAGGGTTGTGTCTTTCCGGACTTAAATTCGATTTTAGTACCTCCAGGAAGTAGGGCATTTACCCGTATACCATATTGAATAAGTTCCATGGCTGCTTCCCTGGTCAGCATCTCAATTCCGCCCTTTGACATTGTATAACATACATCAAAATCGCTTGGACGTTTTCCGTGTATAGAAGATATATTGATAATTCTGGGATGTTCGCTTTTCTTCAGGTAAGGTAGGGCAGATTGTATACAACGGAAATATCCGCCTAGATTTGTATCTATAACACCATCATAGACATCATCTGTACATTCATCTATGTCCATATTAGGCTGCCATGCAGCATTGTTGACCAGTATATCGATACCACCATAGAGTTCTGCGGCTTTTTTCATCATGGCATCGACTTGTTCACGGTTCTGTACATTTACAGGACAAGTGTAAGCCTCGCCACCATTCTTCTTAATTTCATCAACGGTTCGCTCTGCAAAGTCCGGATTGGAATTGTAGTTAAACACTACTTTTGCACCATGAGCTGCCAAAGCCCTGCTAATTCCGCCGCCTATACCTTTTCCGCCACCTGTAACAACAGCAACTCGTCCTTCTAATAATCTATCCATTTTTATCACCCTTATCGATCAAAGTAATAGAGCAGATGACCGCCATCTACACGCACATCGGCACCGTTTATGAATGAAGCTTCATCAGAGAGTAGAAAACTTACGATTCCCGCACAGTCTTCGGGTTTTGCTAATCGACGAAGCGGTATTTTCGTAGCTGCATCATAGTTATATGGTGAAATGAGGCTATCGAACAGTTCGACTTGTTCCTCGACAGGGTCCAGTTGTACAACATTTGCCCGTACACCCTGCCGGCCATAGAATAAGGCCATTTCCTTGCACAGCATTCTTACAGCACCTTTACTTACGCTGTAGGCAAAGGCACAACCCGTCGGCTTGTCATCATGTACGCTTGATAGATAGACTATGGCACCGCCTTCATTCTGGGCCATATGTTCGGCAAACACCTTAGTAGACATAAACGCGCTTTTGGCGTTATAATCCAAGACCCTTTTAAAGTCATCTTCGGAAATTTCCTCGATGGAGGAGCGGAAAACCACATTATCGGTATGGACAAGATAATTTACATTTCCAATCTTTTCGACTATAAACTCTAAAAGCTTGCTCATTTCCTCAAAGGACCAGGTATCAAAAGCAAAGGAATTAGGCTCTCCTTCTATAGGTCCCTTCTTTTCCGATCTTGGATAGTTTTTTACAACTATTATCCCTTCACTCTCTAGTTTTTCTGCAATGGAGGCAGCCGATGGATGAGAGCCATCAGTAATCAGAGCTACCTTTCTTTCAGTAACCATAGATGATTTCCCCTTTCAATAGGCTTATACTCTTTCGATTAGTTCGAAATACATCCTTGCATTATGATATGGGCAGGTCCACCCATCAGCCCTATTTGCCTGTCTTTTATCCGATATGGCACTGGAGAACCACCCTCCATTTTCATGGTCGGTTAATTCCTTATCTATGAATTCATAGATATCCAAGGTGGCCTTTAAATACTTGTCATCGCCACTTAATTGCCATGCGTTATAAAATCCTACCAGGGCTTCTGATTGTACCCACCATGAACGAAATTCATGTACGGTTCCCTTTTCGGGATCTGTTTCATAGATAATACCGCCCTCGGAATGCCATCCTTCATTAAAAACAGCTTCCGCCATCTTAAGGGATATAGGCTTGACATATTCGTTGAGTTCCGGGTCTCCAATAATCTCAGCTGCTTCCCATAATAGCCAGCTACCCTCAATATCATGTCCATATGAAATATCGGGGCTTTGAGATTCCCAGGTCTCGCTGAAGTAAAGCATATAATGCCAGTTCTCATGGTTAATGATCTTGTCTATCATAACATGTATATGCTCTTTCAATTTATCTTTCAGGCCTTCATCCTTCCAGACCCTGTAAAGGGAAGTATAGGCTTCCAGGAGATGTAAATGGGTGTTCATGGTCTTACATGCTGATGCATATGGGTTTAGATTGCTGACCTGTTCAACTTCGCCCATTTTCCAATCCCTTGATAAGGCTTCGTAATAACCTTTATTAACCCTATCGTAGGCATGGTTTTCCAGGCAATTATATACGGAAATAGCTTGGTTTAGGGCATTAACATCCCCGAAGGCACGGTAGTATTCCGATAGGGCATATATTGCAAAGGCCTGTCCATAAACCCGTTTACTGGTATCCAATGGAGTACCGTCGGCATTTAATTCCCAAAAAGCTCCCCCATGTTCTTCATCGATGAAATGGGAGATAAAAAAGTCATAAAGTCGTTTTGATAAACACTTATACAAATCTTTTTTGAATATTCGGTATGCTGAAGAAAAGGTCCATACCAGCCTTGCACCCAAAACAAGATGCTTACTTGCGTCGGGATGAGGCACCAGTTCAGTATCAACTACACCATAGAAGACATCATCGCCGCTATGGATAACATACTTTTCCCAAAATCCCAGGAAATCCTGCACCTCTGTTTTAAAATCGTGCTTTAAAGTGTTTATTCTTTCTATCATAGATTAAATCCATCCTTTTAAAAGATAATATGATGATTATCCGGAAAGCGCTATTGTGGGAACACACATACAACATCTATATTGGGCAAAACCCAAATATAGATGTTGTATATGCAAAGAAAAAAGTATATGTTCCTGGTTAATTTAAATCTTTTTATTTATAGAGCAGTAATGAATTATTAGCTCCACAGTCTATCATGGGAATAATCGTTATTCCATTCATCGGTTGGCTCCCAAAGTCCGGGATAGTCAGGATGGATGTGCTCTGCTATAAGTTCGTCGTTCAGAGCTTCAATACCTAAGCCGGGCTTATCCGGTACTTCGATAAATCCGTCTTTTACCAAGGGTTTAGGCAATCCAACCACTAGATCATCCCACCATGGAATATCAACTGCATGGTTTTCAAGGGCCAGGAAGTTTTCGGTTGCAGCAGCTGAATGGACGGCTGCCATGCAGGCGATTGGGCTTTCAGCCATATGAATAGCCATAGCTACTCCGTATTCCTGAGCCATATCACCAATCTTCTTGTTCTCCAGGATACCACCGGATGTTAGAATATCAGGATGTATTACTGATACACCGCCCTTTTCAAGTAGGGGCTTGAAGTTCTCCTTCAGGTAGATATCTTCACCTGTACATATAGGTGTGGTTGTGGAATTGCGCAGTCTTACATATTGATCGGTGTACTGCCATGGGATCATGTCCTCTGCCCAAGCCAGGTTATACTTCTCAACCCTGCGAGCCAGTTTTATGCAATCCTCTACGCAGATATGACCAAAATGGTCTATAGCAAGTGGGACTTCGTAGCCGATAACTTCACGGACCTGCGCAACATATTCTTCCAGTCTGTCCAATCCCTTTTCAGTTATATGTATTCCGGTAAAGGGATGAGCTATGTTATACATATCATACTGACGATTGCGAGCGTAGTACCAGGCAAAGGGATCTTCTTCCTTTTTCTCATAGGCTTCTCTGGCCAGCTTGCCGGCATTTTGGAATTCTTCCATGAATCCTAAAGGTGCAGACAGAGTACCCTCTTCGCCAAAGAGCTCACCAATACCCAAGTCCATCTTCAGGAAGGTATAACCTTGTTCCATTCTTTCTTTCAGGGCCTTACCCATATCGTATCCGGTATGCTTGCCCCTTACGTCGGTATCGCAATACATTCTTATCTTGTCACGGAACTTACCGCCCAACATCTGGTACACGGGAACGCCATATGCTTTACCGGCCAGATCCCAAAGGGCAACCTCAACGGCACAAACCCCGCCACCTTGTCTTGCATGGTGACCAAATTGTTTAATACGTCTGAAGATCTTATCAATGTTACAGGGGTTTTCTCCGAGTATTACTCGTTTTAACATCAATGCAAAGGTCTTGCTACCCATATCCCTAACTTCGCCATACCCTACTAAGCCCTGATTGGTATAAAGTTTCATCAGGATAGTATGACCGGGAGCACCATACATATCAACAAATCTCATGTCCGTTATCTTCAGGTCGGACGGCTTGGAGAAGGTATTGACATGGTTTAGGGTTTCTTCATAATTGTTGTTATGGATGTCTTTCATAGCTTGTATCCTCCTGTTAGAGCAATGATTTTCCATAAAGCTCATTAAAATTTAGTATTTTTTGCTAATCCCAGTAAACGCTATATTTAGATCCCATATACAACGTCTATATTGGGCAAAAACTACCCAGTATAGACGTTGTATTTAATCATATTCACATTCACTGGGTGATTACCGTTAAATCTAGGGCTTTTATTGCCATAAATTACGAGTAACAAATCTATTAAGAAATTAGGATTCGTTACTTAGTATGTTCAAAAAACACTTTATAAGTCTAAATACCTGCAGCGATCGTTATGGTAATTGTAAATAAAGGTTTCAACCGCTATTACAGCCTAATATCAGCCTTTGGCTCCTTGCCTTGGATTTCACGAGCATGCTCTAATTCCTTCTCCCATGTGAGATGCTGATAATCTTTGGCTTCAGGGGCGGTCTCAAACCAGCCAAGGAAGTCTTCCCACATATCGAGGGTCCAGCCAGCGTCGATTTGAGCTGTGGTATATTTTCCTTGATCAAGCATCTGGAATCCCCAGACGTCTCTGATATTGGATTTTTCAGCGTTGGTTGCACATTCTTCAGCTAAGTGGGAAGGTATGAATAATACTCCGGCGTGGGTACCTAGTACAACATCACCCGGTAAGCAGATTGCTTTACCTATACGGCAAGGACCGTTGAAGCTAACCAGAGTAACATCGCCTATACCTGTGGGATCGTTACCGCGATAGTAGGTTTTAACGTTCTTTATAGCCATCATCTGTTCAGTATCCCTTACTCCACCCCAAATTACGGATCCACCTCTCTTGGTGCGGGCAGCTATTGCTGTTGTGAGGTTCCCACCTACAAAGGTTCCCTGATAGATTTTGTCAAACATGTCGACAACAACTACGTCGTCTTCCACCAGTGAGTCGATGATCCATTGGTTGAAATAACCGGAACGGCCTTCCTCTTGGTGTCCGTAGTTTAGAAGTGTGTCATTTAAATCGGGACGATATGGAACCATAACGCCTGTAACGGCTCGGCCAACTAGCACCATATCTGGGTTGATTACTTTAAAATCACCTTCAAACTGATATTTATAACCATGGCGCCACAAAGTTCCCCAGGCTTCTTCCAGAGTGACTTTGCGCAGTCTCTCAAGGACAGACTTTGGCACTTTCGGCCTTCCATCCTCCATACGCTCACCTTTCCATAAGGGCGTTATCTGGATAATGTCTTCGCGGTGATTGAATCTCATCTTCGCACTCCTCCTATTAGATTGGATTTATTTTTCACAAGCACCATAATATTGTCCTTTATGGGGCTGTATGAACTCACATAAAAGGTGGACATACATTTTATAAACCTAACAAATAATTAGTTATGGGAATACAGAACTCTATTTTCTGGAAAATCTTTACGAAAAGGTTACATATAATTATTATAAGGGATCTGCCTATCCTCCAAAGCGTCAATAGTGATATATTCTAAGCAATTCGGGTCATATCTTTGCTGTATTTTCCATTGCACATAAGAAAATCATGACTTACATATTACGAAAAATTAATAAAATTTTACAAATAAATTTCTTTTTAAACACACAGTCATAATTATAGACTAGCACCTATAAAAAGTCAAGCTGACATATTTAACATCAAAGCAGGAGAAAGTCAATAAAAAGCAGCAGTTGGATAAGATTT
>ERZ773359.2488-NODE-2488-length-23178-cov-8.429053_pt1 | contig 23178 bp, 8 predicted proteins | sample MGYA00374955_ERZ773359 | MGnify/ENA primary metagenome ERZ773359 (study PRJEB29098, sample SAMN04486028) | biogas fermenter metagenome | study: EMG produced TPA metagenomics assembly of the Biogas fermentation microbial communities from Germany - Plant 4 DNA1...
CGATCTAATTGAAGCTTCTACACTACTCGCGCTCTTTGAGAAAGTTATTGAATCCACTCAGACTCCGCTCATTGTAATCATTGACGAGTTTGGTAAAAATCTGGAGTACTTGTCCTACCACAACCAAAATGGCGACCTCTTTATTTTGCAGCAACTGGCGGAGAAAGAAAATGTCTATCTGTTTGTTTGTTTGCATCAGGCTTTTGAGGATTACTTATACAGCTTTTCGACGATTCAACAACAGGAATGGAACAAGGTCCAGGGGCGGTTCGAGGAGATTTCCTATGTTGAGTCGACAGCCCAAATGCTCCACTTAATCAAAACGTTGCTTACTCTTAAGGGGCCAAAAGAGTTACATGGCCGGATTAAAAAATGGGCAAAGGAGGTTGAAACTGCACTTAAGCCCATTGATTTGGCCGGGATAGAGTATCTTGATGCCGAAACTATCAGCAGCATTTATCCACTGCATCCCCTTACAGGACTGGCATTAGTCGAGCTATGCCGAAGATTTGCTCAAAACGAAAGAACCTTGGTTTCTTTCATGACCAGCGGGCACATATATGCTCTTCCTGCTCAAATGGAGAGAATCATTATAAATCCAAATAAAAAACTGCCATCAATAGGCCTGGATTGCCTCTATAATTATTTCTTTCAGCTTAGCCATACCTCTCTGGCCGGCAAGCCCTCAATTCAGCAGTTAGTTGAAATTCAAGACAAAATTGAGTCAGCTTCTCAGTATACCGATGAAGAAGCTGTTTTGCTAAAAAATATTGGTGTTCTCAATTTATTGAGTGGAACCTTGGGGCTTAAGGCAAGCCGAGAGATTATATTTGCAATAATGGAATACTCATATTGTTGGCCTCAAGATAAAATAAGGGAAATTTTAGATTCCTTAATGCAGCGCGGAGTAATTTTTAACCGGGAATATGCGGGGGAATTGCGCCTCTGGGAAGGTTCGGATTTTGATTTAAATGAAGCTATTGCCAAAGAGAAAGCAAAGTTAACTATTGTTTCTTTGGAGGAATTATTGGAAGCCAATTTGCCATTGTCCCCGGTTGTAGCTGCACGGTATGCCTTAGAGAAAGGCATAACTCGCAAATTTGAACGGCGCTGGATTGATATCGAATCATTAAACAATATGTTAAAAGATGGATTAACCCCGCGTCAGGGTTTTGATGGTCTACTCTTATATTGCTTTGGAACGGAGAAACAACCTCGTACAGACATCCCCGAAAAATGTTCCGACGGACGTCCTCTTGTGGTAGCTTATGCCCCTGTGAAGGAAGCTTTTTCGGAGATTGTATTGGAATTAGTCTCTTGCCGGCAAGTATTGGACACCTATCCTCAACTCGTCCACGATAAGGTTGCCCGCAAAGAGATTAATTATAGGATTAAAGTAGCAAGACAAAAGTTTCAAGAGCATTCGACCCAAGTTTTTAATCCAGGAGCCCCGGGGCTACTTTGGTATATAAAAGGGCGCCCGCATGAAATAAACAATTTTAGGGAATTATCAGAGAAGCTTTCTGACCTGTGTTACGAATGCTATAAGGATGCACCGACTATTCCCAATGAGATTGTAAGCGGAGAAAAGATTTCCGGTGCTGCTGTAAGAGCGAGACGGGAACTGGTGGAAGCTATGGCAACCAATGCAGAACAAGAAAATCTTGGTTTTACCGGCTGGGGCCCGGAGGTAGCCATGTACAAATCGCTCTTGCTTTCCAAAGGCTTACACAGGCAAAACCAAGAAACTGGTGCTTGGTATCTAACTTTGGAAAGCGAAGAAGTGGAACTAAACAAATTGTGGGAAGTGCTTGACAAAGAGGTAGAAGATGCTGCTGATGAGGGAATTACAATTGAAAAAATGCTGAACAGGTTGCGTCAACCGCCTTTCGGCCTCAGACAAGGCCCTGCGCTTATTTACATTGCCCTTTATATACTTGTCAAAGCAGATAATTTAACAGTGTTCCGAGAAGGGGTTTACTTGCCTTATCTGAGAGCTGCAGATATGTCTCTGCTCCTCAAGCGCCCGGCATTGTTTACTGTTAAGCGATTTATTGCCGATGAAATGCAAGATAAAATGTTTGCGGTATATAGAAATGTCTTACAAAGTCCTCAGTTGAAAGTGGATCGTAATCTTCGAAATGCAACCATGTTGGGTATAATTGGTCCTCTGATGAAATTTGTAGATTCATTGCCGCGCTATACAAAACAAACTAGGAACATTTCTAAGCGAGCTCTGCAAGCAAGGGCAGCTATAACAAATGCGGTAGATCCCATTAAATTTTTATTTAATGATTTGCCTGAAGCATTGGAAGTAGAGATAGAAGAAGGGAACGTCAATTCCTGGAGTCAATTACTGGAACACAACCTACGGTCTGTTTTGAAAGAATTAAGTCAGGCTTACGAAAAGCTTAACACAAAAATACAAGAAATTATGCTGGAGACATTTTCTTCCCCGGATATTAAACAATTACATGATTCTTTTTTAAATACAACTCCTCAATTAATGGCAATTTGTAGTGATATTGAGATGAGGCCTGTGCTGCAAGCCTTGTCTCGAAAAGAACCCGATTTGGACGGCTGGGCCAGAGGGGTTGCAGGAGCAGTAGTGAAAAAACCCGTTGATGCTTGGAAGGACGACGATTTGGCCATGTTTAAGGCTCAGCTGATCGACTACGCGGATCGTCTTGAACATTTAAAGGTTTTAGCCAAAGTTGGTAAGTCCGAAAATGTTCAGGTTATTAGCGTAATGAAGCCCGGAGGCAAAATCAAACGCGAAGTTGTTACCGTAAAAAATGAGGATCCAATAGTTGCCGGAGTAGTGAAAGAAATTTTCGATTTACCTGTTGAGAAACGCCGTACGGTATTGGCCTTGTTGGCCGACAAAATAATTTGGGGTGGTTGATATTGTGAAGGAGCGGCATATTCTTGCTTTATCCGGAGGTAAGGATAGTGCAGCCCTGGCAGTATATTTACGGGAAAAATATCCTCATCTACAAATGGAGTATGTTTTTACAGACAGTGGATGCGAGCTCCCTGAGACCTACGATTATTTGGATAGAATTAGGGCAGTATTAAATATTAACATAACGGTTATTAAGCCGGAAAAAGGTTGGGATGATTATTGGACATTGACTAAAGTTAAAAAAACACCTTACGGCATTTTTACCTATTTGCCATCGCCAAAGAATAGATGGTGTACGGAAGTTTTAAAATTGTTGCCATATGAGAAGTGGATAAAAGAAAATTTTGAGGATTGTATTGTACATAGTTATGTGGGATTACGAGCAGATGAAGCTCGGGATCGTAAAGGTTTAATTGCAAGAAACCCCAATTTAAAGGTTCACTTTCCATTTATTGAAGACGGATTGGTTTATAAAGATATTCGAGACCTTCTTCAAAATTCTGGATTAGGTTTTCCTGCATATTACAAATGGCGCAAACGTTCAGGTTGCTATTTCTGTTTTTATCAAACAAAGAGTGAATGGCTAGGGCTTCTTGAACATCATTCGGAGCTTTATTTCAAAGCTATGAAATATGAAACTTATTTGCCTGAAAAAGGAATTAAATTTACATGGCGCCAAGATTTTAGCTTAAGGGAGTTAATGAATCTTAAGAACAAATCATCAGTCATAAGTAAAGAAATGACTGATAATCTTGACTGTAAGTTGATTGATATGTTCGTGTGAGGAGGTTTGACATTGTTTCTTGAGGATTTTTTAACCAACCTTGATAGAATGGCAGCAAGACATAATAAGCCACACAAGTTTATCTTGCTGTTAACCATAATTGACTTGCTTGAATTAAAATTAACAAATCAAATTAAATATGATGAAGTTTTAAAGAAACTTTTTACAAAATACATTAGGAAATTTAATTTTCAAATTGCTGACAGGCCTTATATACCATTTTTTCATTTAAAAACTGATGGTTTTTGGCACTTAAAACCCAACGCAGGCAAAGAACTAGATTTATCAAAAATGTCTACTGTTGCGGGCCCTAGAGAACTAACTGATAATGTTGAATATGGATATTTCAGTGAAGATGTTTTTATCCTTTTACAAGATGATCGTAATAGAAATTTAGTGAGAAATAAACTGTTATCTATATTACATGAATATTCAAGCCTCGACAATGTACAACACATAAAGGAAGAAAGTAGTCCATATTTCCTCAAAAAATCATCTTTGTTTGAACATGAACAAAAAGCAATAAATAAAATTGTAAGTTTAATTGGTGAGACAACCAAAGCCTTAGCAAATGTAAATCTAGTAGACAATCAAAGCAAAAGCTATCTTGAATGTGATCTTATAGTTATATCCCCTTCGGGGATTTATGTGGTTGAACTTAAACATTGGTCTGGGAATATAGAAATTAAACAATACCAATGGCTTATTAACAAAACAAAGTATCGAACCGACCCTCACAAAAACAATAGTTTTAAGTGTAAGGTACTTAAAGGTTTATACGAACATAACTTACCTACCTTCCCCAATGTATGGGTTGAATCCGTGGTTGTGCTTACAAATCCGGACGCATCTGTTGAAAATGCAGATACACCTGATATTGCTTATAACCGGGAGCGACACAACTATACTTTTGCTTCTATCGCTGATTTTGTCTCTTTTTTAAAGAGAAGAGATGCAAAGATGGCGGTTTTGGATAATTCGCAAGTATCCGCTATTGCCAATTTTATTGCCGGATTAGACAAGCCCAAAATCAAGCAAATAGAGTACTTCGTAAACGGGTATGAAACCGTGGAATATCTTTCCCAACATCCCGAATGCATAGAACTGCTGGCTCGTCCTATCGGTATTAAAGCGAGGGGTTTACATAGGTTAAGGGTATTTCGTCAAATACAAGAAGATCCTAAGGAAAGAGAGCGACTAAGAAGAATTGCCTTAAATACACTTAACGCCGTAGAGCAGATCGGAGACAACCCCTATATCCTGAAGGTGTGGGCTATTCAAAACGAAGATGGCGACATTATCGAAGTGTCCGATTGGTCCGAGACCGGAACTTTACAAGATTTAATTTATGAGGCAAAGGGTAGGTTGCCCTTAGAACAGGCTTTGGAGATGTGCAAAAATATTGCCTTGGGGCTAAAAGAAGCCCACAAAAATAATATTATACATCGCGCTATTAAACCGGAAAATATCTTAATTAGCAACAACATACCCAAATTGATGAACTTCGATTTGTCATATCAATTGGAGGATCATCGCCTTACAGTCATACCGGATGCGTCCAAAATTAAAGACGACGGCTATGTGGCTCCGGAACTCCTAATGGGTGGCGATATAGACGAAAGCACCGATTTTTACAGCCTGGGTGTAATTGCCTACCAATTGCTTACTGGAGAGAAGCCTTTTCGGTCTTCGCGAGACTTTTTTGCCAGGGGCGGCTATTTATCTTCCCAACAAATTCAAAAGTTGGAGAATGCCGAAGTCCCGGAGAGAATAATAGATCTTCTAAAAAATATGATTGTTGCCGAGCGGAGCAAACGTTTACGGAATATAGATACGATTATTTCCACTTTTTCCGGCATAGAAGAACAAAAAAGCATTCCTGAAGAAGCAATTCCGGACAATTCCAAGCTATCCCCAGGGGATAAAGATCGTATGTTTGAAATTGTTGAGTTTGTCGGTCAAGGAGCAGAAACTCAATTATATAAGGCAAAAGTAAGGTTGTCGCCAAAAGATGAACCGGCAACAGTTGTTTTAAAAGTATTTAACCGCGAGGTTTCAATGGATCGAGTTCTTAGGGAATTGGAGATAGGTAGAGAGATCCGTTCTCCTTACGTAGTAAGGTACGAAAGTAGGCCCGACCAGTGGAAAGATAAACGCTTCTTTATCGTTATGGAGTACGTGCCGGGGCCAACCTTAAGACAAATAATTGAAAACGGCGAGAGGCCAAATCGTGTGCTTTTTAATCATATTGCTTTGTCCCTCATGGAGGGGATTCGGGCACTTCATGAGTGGGAACGTGAAGACGGGACACGAGAAACAATTGTTCATGGTGATATAAAACCCGACAATATAATAATTGCCCCAAAACAAAAACCGGTTTTGATTGATTTGGGTATAGCCGGTCCGCCTCGGGTCGATGTTTTCCAAGGCACTACCGGATATGTTCCTCCTGATTCTATACTCGGTGTGGATCGCGATTTTTCTCCCAGAGGCGATCTGTTTGCCTTTGGTGTAACTTTGTGGGAATGGCTGTTCGGGAAGAAACCGTATGATAATCCAGCTATTGGCGACAAGCCGCATATTCCCGAAGATCTGCCGGAGTTTAGAGATCTTTACCCATGGCTGGAAAAAGCGGTTGCTACTGAGCCTAGTAAAGGTTTTTCTTCCATAGCGGAAATGTGGTCCAGCTTTACCAAAAGCTTAGAAGAGGAAAAACCTCCTGAAGAAAGTGACGTAGTTGGTGACGATGAAGAAGCTGTAACTGTTATAGATGTATCAGTTCCTGACGAAAATTTTGTATCGTACCTTAATTCTCTGTCCAATGCTTCAGCCGGAAATGAAAATGCCATTGCAGAATGCCAAATACGGAACCAAAATTTCCAAAAGATACACATTCCCAATCCAATAGTAAATGTCATCTGCCGGCTGTTGGATGACGGAAGAAATGTTATTTTGACCGGCAATGCAGGTGATGGGAAAACCACCATAGCCGTAGATGTTGTTAAAAAGTTTGGAGAAGAAAATCTTCTCACGCTAAATCCCCGGCATGAGGTTGCGGGTCATTCTTTAGTGGTTATAAAGGATATGAGTGAACTGCCCAAAGAGGAACGCGTGGCTGTTTTAAAAGAAGCCATGGTTGCGGAAAAGTCCAGATACCTCATTGTTTCCAACACAGGCACTCTTTTGGATTCTTTTAGAGCTTTAAAGGATAACCGGTGCAGCAACTATAGTGGTTTGTTGAATGCGCTAAAAGCAAGCGAACCCGTTGACGTTGTGGATAATCATTTTTGTTTAATCAATATCGGTCAACTGGACAGTATAAAAACTGCATGCCGTGTTTTTGAACGCATGCTTCAGCCCGATAATTGGACAGAATGTTCCCAATGCCGATTATACGGTGATTGTCCGATAATAACAAACGTAAATGTGTTGCAGAGCAATTTAGATTTGGCAATAAACCGTATTTACTTGCTCTATAAACGCCTTTATGAATACGGTCAACGCTTGACCATGCGGCAAATGACGGGGCACTTGGCGTATGCTCTTACGGGCGGTCTACACTGTCGAGATGTTGCTAGTATGTCAATAATGGCCAGGAAGCAACACATATGGCGTTCAGGTTTTTTCAATCGCTTTTTTGGTGACGACGGGAGTAATATTATCCCTGAAGCAACAAAGCTGGTGCCGGTTCGCGTTATTCGGGAGGCCGGTTTTGGAGCGAAGCTTATTCCAAGTTTTGAAAGAAAAGCTTGGCTGAAAGAGGAGACATTTAAGATTTTAAATCAGGATGCCAGGAATATTTATGAAGAGATGTTGAAAGGCTTTTCTCCAAAAGCTATCAGTAACCCGATATTTCGGCAGCAAATTAGACGCCTGGTTTATTTTTACGGAAGATTTACTGACGAAGAGGAAAGAGCGTTTATCCCCGTATTTTTAGATTCGCCCATGCTCCTGGATTATTTGGAAATTACCGACAGCGAAAATCCTCCTTCTCAAGCACATTTGCGCAAATTGTGTATAAAAGTGTTGCATATTCTGCAAGAGCATTTTACGGGTTTTAGGTTGCCGGAAGATTCTTGGAAGAACATGAAAGACATTTTTATAACCTTGAAGTTGCCGGAGAATGTTACGGCGGTCCAGATGGTACTGGCCCGTTTCCGGGATGATGACTTTAATTTAGTCGTGGAGCCCCGTTACCAGTATGATAAGGCCAGTGGTGGAAGCAGAATGTTTGTACTGCAATATATGACCTTGCCGAACGTTCGGCTGACGTTGGACCTACCATTCTTTGATTATGTTGCCCGGCGTTATGATGGGGATATGACTTATCAACTGTCCGCTTACTATAGCAACAGGTTGGATGATTTTAAGGCCAAATTGCTCCAAGCCGATACCTCAAGTTTCCGGAAAAAAACTAATTCACTCCAGTTGATGCGCATTAGGCCGGATCGAGGCTTTGATGAATTGAATCTTCTTGTAAGTGAGGATGAATTAGAGGTGATTTGATGGGCTTGCCCAATCCCTTTCCAAGAACTCAAAAAATTTGTAAATCCGCTAACCCTGCCTTTATTTTGTTTGGTTCCCGCTTTTTCGCCGATCAGACAATTTTAGAGTTGCTTGCCGAATTTCTGTCAGTGACTTTTTCAGACAAGTGGATCGGCTCCAAAGGTCCAATCACGGATCCTTTACCATCACTATCAGAACTGCGCGGATGGGCATCGGCCGACGAAGAACAGCTGCACTATACGCCTCCTATCAAGTTAAATTTAAAGCTTTTTGCGCTTTTGTGCGCTTCGCCTTTAGATTCACGGCATCGGGTGCATGAAAAACAATACAGCAATTTAATTACTAATTTTATAAGTAGAGTCCGTTCAACTACGGAAAAGCCCGAAGAAGTAAGGGAATGGATTGAAGATTTTTTAATGGGGTTTCAGGGGGCAGGTTTTGATCGAACTTGGTGTGCGCAGACTTTTTATCCTATATCTACAAATCTATTGACTCAAGAAACTATCTGGAACCATACTGTTGCGAAGAGTAAACCTATACTGGATTGGCAAGATTCAATAAATGAATTTAAAACATATTATACTGTTTCAAGGCATCGCTTCCTAGCTCGGGGGGGAGAACTGCTCTACCTGCAGCTTTGCAATCTATTTTCGAACCCGGAACGAGACATTGAGTCTTTGGCAAAAAAACTGGAATTATCAAACGACGAATTAAACTACGGTACCCTACATGAACGTCTTCTGACGGGGTTAAACAAGCTAAAAACAATGCAGTTCGCTTCGCTGGATAAGCTGGTGGATTTCATAGAAAATCTTGATCCGGAAACCAAATGGAAGGTCAACAGGAAAAAAAGCAAATTAACCTGCGAATGGTGCCCCGAGGAAAGCTGGCCGGAGGCCTACCTTTTTGCTGTTGAAACAAGTCGTATTCTTGGAGCGATCTTGGATCCTGTTGAAAGACTGGAGTTGTTGCAGATTGGCTGTGTTCTGCAGGTACTGCGGAGTCTTTGCGCTCAAAGTCTCAGGTATGCCGACCTGATCCCAAGACAAGGAGAAGGAAGTGCCCTAGGCTATGCCTGGATATTTACTCCATTGGACGGGTGTACTCGGCAACAAAGACTGGCTTCATGCCAAAACGTGCAAATAATATTTAGGTTGATACAACGTGCTCTTAACAACAAAAATATTTTAAGTATTGTAAATGAGAACAGAGAAAATAGAACAATGGCGGCAGTGCTTCGGGAAGCTGAAACCAGATACGGACATAAGTATTTTAACTTGCTTGGCAAGCGTTTGGGAATTATTTATCCCTGGAAAGGTGCCGAGCCTCGGTTTATTTTAACAGATAAGCTGCTGCGCTATCTGGTATTATCTGTAATTCCGCCTGGAGAATCATGTGAATATCAAGATTTTAAGCGCAAAATTTATATGCATTATGGCATAGCTGTAGAAGGGGAAGAGCTCTTGGATGCGGTTAGTTGGAGCGGTCTTCCTGTCAACAGCTCTGTTCAACCGGACAACGGTTCGTGGTTTACACAAATGCTGCGAGCGGGCGGTTTTTTGGTGGAGTTGTCAGACGGGTGTTCAATAGTCCAAAATCCCTTTAGTTTGCAGGATTCGAAAGGGGTGGTTACGGCATGAAGTTTATGGCAGGAACTATTGTCAATTACATATTAGACCAAACTAAAAAAAATATAGGTCGAACACTTCGGTTTGTTTTGCCCTCTTACCCTCCCGATCTCTTGTATGAAATAGGCAATGAAATTGCTGAAAGGACAATGAAGAGCATTGAGCATAGAATTGGATTTGAGTATGGTATCGCCTATCGCCTGGGAGAAAAATGGGAGAACGGAACCCAGGAAGAAAAGGTTATTTTTCAGCAGATTAAGAATCGCAATTGGTATAACTATACGGACAACATGACAAGGTTGCGCCACCTTGTAAAAAGAGAAGAAGACGATTCTCTTATCGTATTGCTGGCTGGTTATGAAGATATCCGCGACCAGGCAAGTTTGCAAGATTTTTTCCATCTCGACCAAAAAACCTTATGGAATATATGTTTAAGGAAAAGCTTTGAACCTTGGGTTATCAAGGCTGTGCAAAATTATGTTAACCCTGAAGGCAACGAGGAAGCTATTAAGAAGATCGCCGGTATAATGGGCGATCTTTATCAATTTGGCTTGGCCGATCCTCTTCAAATAAGCCGCTACCTGCAAAATAAAGATTTTAGCAAGGCAATGGATGGACGCGATGCATTAAAAGAGGTTTTAGCCGACCTTAGTGTATTTGGCCTGCCCAATATGATTGGATTTGAAAAGCACGGCAAGAAAAATTTTATTCAATATCTTGAGGCGGCCCAAAAGTTTATGAATTACAGCAACTTTATTGATGAGCAGAACAGGAGAAAAGCATATAAACGAATTGATTTATTTTGGGAGGAAAATAAAGATAAAGAGGAACCGGAGCCAGAGGTTCGGGGAGCATATGGCAAATTAGAAGACCTTGTTGCTTCGCTAAGAAGATATGTGGAGACAGGCTCACCTCAAGAACTTGAGAAATTGGCTACAGCCGATTTTATCTATATCAACGATCGGATTTTACAGTTTAAACTTAGCGGCCCCAACGGTCCTCGGAAAAGCATAACAAAATTGAGAGGGCATGCCTTGGAGGTATTTCTGCATGCTCTATGGTTATCGCTGTCTGATTTTAAAAGCGAAAATCGAAGTATGCTTCTTCTGCCTTTGGACAACATCGCCGGAATATCTTTTAAATCCTTGGAATTTAAACATCAATACGGCCATGATGATGAAGAGAGAGCACAGGAGTTTTTACACAAGCTTTTAGGCGGTATTGATGAATACCTAATGGATTACTTGGAAATTGAAAGAAGCGACAAAAGTTTAATATCGGTAGAATCATTCCTATCGCCTGGGAGAGCTGAAACAAATGAGATAAAGTATTCTGCCGCCAGAGCTGCCATGCCCGGTTTAGTATTTGAAGTGACCATCTACGGTCAAGATGGCAGCACCCTATCGAGAAAGTTTACCTGGGTTTTAGAAAAAAATAGCCAAGCCCGATTTCTGGTGCAATTGTTTGATTGGGTGATCAAAAATTACGAAAAATATATAGTCCTTCCGGTTTTTAAAACACAGTATGTTAACGAACTATTTATGGTAAAAAATGAAGAAGACATAGTAAGGATTTTAAATATTGCAATGGAGAAACAATCATGTTCCATCGACGATCTGTTCAATGCGCCTAATTTGGATAAAAAAGATATTTTAAAAGATAACCTGTTTAAACTGTCTGCTTGTTATCAGGAGTTTTTACAAGAATATTCACGAGCCGGTTTTATATCTGCACTAAGAAATAAATTTGATTCCATACGCAAAAGTTACACAGAGCTTTTTGTCAATTATCTTGACAACAGCACAAGATCGTCAATAGGGTTATTGTTAACAAAATCGTTCCTGTTTATTTCCACCCAATATGCTTCCGAATCCAACTGGCAATGGAAAAAGACCTTAAATTGCGGCGTTGTTACTCCGCTGCATCCTGCTTTATTGGAAATGATTCATCACCAGCATGCCTACTTATGTAAGAGCTTTTGTAGTTATGTTAAAAAGGGGTTGGCCGAATCTGGAACACGCAGTCTGTCCATAAATAAATGGCATAGATTGATGGATTTGTCCAAGATAAAATGGCCATTGCTGGGGCTTCTTAATGACAACTTAAAATTAAGCACAAACGTAAGAAGTTATGACTATATCCACCTGGTAGGAGATCCTGACGACGGCTATTCTACGATCAGCTCGCGGCTTCTGGTTAAATATGAAGACGATGAAGACGAGGATATATCCGATGCAGAATTATTTCGGGAGACACAGGAAGGAAAACTTATTAAGCATATTCTCCTCGATTATTGTAAATTGCACCCGTACGGCAATGACGGTTTAAGTGTCGGAGTATACTGCGGGGGAACCATACAACAACTCATTGGCGGTATAGACGCCTTTCTGAAGGAAGTTGCTGATAATAAAGATGACGCTTATTCCTTTAACCTCACCATTTTTTCCGACAGCTCTGATGATACAGGGGTATTAACTTGGGTTAATGCATGGAAAGAGCGATGGCAAAACGCCAAGGATGCTTCTTCACGCCATTATTATGCCAATAGCATGATATCAATTAATTACAAGGTGGTTGGGGATGGGGATCGAGAACAATTGGCGAAGTTGCTCCATGATACAGATTTGGATCTAATGTTTTTTATTAATTTTACACGGCATCAGGAAAGCCGGTTTGTTCCCTTGGAAAATTTATGTCCATTTGGAATTGATGACTATCTAAAATTTCCTGTGCTGGAGAAGATGGACTGTATCGTTATTGATGGAGGCAATGTAAAAGAGAGGGGAATAGTTCTAAACAACCGAAGATTCCGGTTGGGAACCTTACATGGGGAAGTCATGGCCAGGCTTGACAACCCGTTTAGTCAATGTTCAGAGCATGTTGTTGTTAGCTCATCTAATTATGCTCCTTGGGAAACGGTTATAGACGCTGCACATAAAAATTGCGTCTGGGTGGTATGCATTGATCCTATTGTCGATGAAAAACTCATTCGCAAGGGAGGTGGCAATGATAGAGAAATAATTGGATTTGGCACAGGCGTAGGCCCACACGGTGAATATAACTTCACAGTATCTACCGAACAATTTTATCTCTTGGATATCGTTAACAAGATCAGCAGACAATTAACAAATTTGCTGGACAGCAATGATAAGGATGTTATTGATTTAGTGGCCGAAAATTTGATTAAAGAATCCTTTTCCATGTCCGGATTGTCTATCGTTAAAGCCACAGGTCCTTCAGAATATGTGCGTGATTTTATTGCCTACACGTTGATCAGGAAACTGCTACCCAAAGAGAATGGGGTATTCTGCGATGAAATTATTTCCCTTGATGCCTTTTTGCACTGGTTTGATTTCGGTTCTAATGAAGTGCGTCCGGACTTATTAAGGCTACAGGCTAAAATTGAGGGTGAAGCTTTCAAAATTAGAGCCCAAATTATTGAATGCAAAATGGCACAAGAGTCCGAGGGTTATTTGGAAAGAGCCTTGCGGCAAATAGAAGAAGGATTAACCCGGTTAATCCCCAAATTCCGTCCCCGGCAAACATCGACTCCGGTTGGTATAGAAGAAAGGGAAATGTCATCGTATCCGCCGGATCAACGTTATTGGTGGATGCAACTACATCGTTTAATATCCAGCCGGGGTGAGGTTCGCTACGCCGATTATCCTGAAGTCTTGCGGGCTTTGGAAAACTTAAGTGAAGGCTGTTATGACATAGAATGGGAAGCTGCAGCCATAGTTTTTTGGGTCGATGTTCCCAACGGGGAACTGCACAAAACCCCACAATGGAGCTTTATGATGGATAATCAGGAAATGGACGTCTACTCTGTTCAGTGCGGAAAGGATTTTATCCTTAAGGCGGGCTTAGGCCAAGAAGGACATGCACTGTTTGATGGTAGTTCTACGATAAGCTATCAATATGCGCGACCGCAAAATGTTTGTATCGATTCTCCTGAAGAAAAGAAGGACGAAAATGAACAGATTTTCACTTTGCCGGGCAATGAAGTTGTAGTCCCGGATGAGAAAGGGCAGGCAAAACCGGCTTATCAGCAAAGGGAAATACCAAAACGAATTTACTTGGGAAGCGGCAGTGCAGGGGGGCGTGAGGTATTTTGGGAATTTGGCCATCCTGACCTGCCCAATCGTCATCTACTAATATTTGGAGCTTCGGGGACAGGTAAAACTTATACCATTCAAGCGGTAATGGCAGAATTGAGCAAGTGTTCCATTAACAGCCTTATTGTGGATTATACCAATGGATTTACGACTCAGCAATTGGAGCCAATTATTGTTAAACAGTTAAAACCGAAGCAACATGTTATTCGCAGGAAGCCGTTGGCCATAAACCCCTTCCGGAAGCAGTGCGACTATATTGATGGCGAGCCCTTGGAGGATACATCTGCTCAAGTAGCGCAAAGGGCTAGCGGTGTATTTGCGGAAGTATACCGGCTGGGAGAACAGCAAAAAGCATTAATTTATAATACCATTCAAGCTGGAGTAGAAGAAGCGGGAGAAACATTCAATCTAAATATGCTTATACAAAAACTGGATGATATTAGGGCTCAAGGTGGAATCACAGCTAATACTGCACTAACCATATTAAATAAAATCAAGCCCTTTGTAGATATGAATCCTTTTGGCCAAGAAGATCCTGACAGCTGGGAGAAACTTTTCTTAGATCCTGATTCAAGATGTCACGTAATTCAATTGGCCGGGTTTAGTAAGGACTATGCACGTTTGATTACTGAGTTTTTTTTGATAGATCTCTATTGGTATTACAGAACCAGGGGCAGCAAGGATAAGCCCAGGGTAATCATACTGGATGAAATTCAGAATTTGGATCACAGCCTGGAAAGCCCACTAGGACAGTTCCTTACCGAAGGAAGGAAATTTGGAATATCCTTAATTCTTGCCACCCAGACCTTAAGCAACTTGAGTAAAGACGAGAGGGATCGCCTGTTCCAGGCGAGTCATAAACTTTTCTTTAAGCCGGCCGATACAGAAATTAAAGCTTTTGCGCAATTGCTGGCCGATGCCACGTCGGAAAGCCAGGACAGTTGGGTTCAACGTTTATCCGGCCTTAAGCGGGGTGAGTGTTTTTCTTTAGGATATGCTTTTAATCCTGGGACCAATAAACTTGAAGTTAATCGAGCATTTAAAATTAAAATCAAACCCTTGGAAGAAAGATTTTAAGGAAGAGGGGCTCATGTTACCGATAAACTTTCACAAAACCTTTATTCCAGAAAGACACCTTATTACTGCTTTATTAGAGTATGCAGCATTGGGGAAAGAAGGCACTATTCATGAAATGGCTGAGGATACTGGCATACCTATGGGGAAATATTCCGGTAAAATGCAAGCTATAATTGCCTACTGTCGAGGCATGGGTTTAATAACGGTTGAGCCCGGCAGGGATAAAAAGTATAAGAAACCCACTCTAACACAACTAGGAGAGGCAATAATTCTAAATGATAAACATCTTGGTGAACCTCTATCCCAATGGCTGGTACATATGAATCTGTGCCGAAATGACATCGGGGCCAAAGCCTGGCATAAGGTTTTTGCTGAAGGAAGAGATGTTTTGGGGGTTAGTTTCACCGCTGAGCAACTGGAGAGCTATTTGGTTGATTATTTTGGAAAGGGTAGAAACCGAACCGGTCCGCTTGTATCTGCCTATACGGATGATGCAGCTTTGGGAAGGGCCAAAGTATTGACCGTTAAGGATATGGTGATCACCAGGCATAAAGCACCAATTATCCCATCATGGGCTACCGCTTACTCCGCAATGATAATTGAACTACTGGAATCCCATTTTCCCGGCCAAGCCCAGGTTACTTTAACAGAATTTACAGAGAAAACCAATTGGTTTAATGTTTGTCTTTGGCATGACAGCGACATTGAAGCAGCATTTTCGCTTATTGAAATAAAGGGGTTTGTTGTTCTGGATCGTCAGATTCGACCCTGGATACTAGAAAAAAAAGCCAGAGCACAAGATGTATGGCCACATGTTTTTGATGATATAGCCTGATTGGAGGGGTCTCTCTTGAAACTGGGCGAGATAACTTCTTTTAGAAAGGATCTATTATTTCACGGCGCGGTTCAGTTGGGCTGGTTCGTGCGTAACAGGTCGTTATCCGACAAGGCTGCAGCACATTTTATTTTTCACGGTCCCGATTATCACGGAGCATGTGTCGAAGACTTCGTTGAATCAGGTCTCCAATTGATAGATACAGCCAGTTTTACCCAGGAAATAGCAGAGAGATTAATGGAAGACAATCCGGATGACCCTTTTATGTTGGCTATAGCCGGATATGGATCCGGAAAATCTCATTTGGCTATAACACTGGCAACATTATTTTTGCGGCCCAAATCTGAAATTGCTCAACAGATACTGGGAAATTTGTCTTTGGCTGACGAGGGGATTGGCCGCTATGTTGCCAACTTAATTTCTTCTATGAGCAAGCCATTTTTAGTAGTTGCTTTAAATGGCATGGAAGACTTTGATTTGGCCGCCGAGATATCCAGACAAATTTTAAAAACTCTAAAGGACCAAAGTATTGATACAAAAATATTAGAGAATTTGCGGCCTCGTTTTAAATTGGCGGAAAACTTTGCCGTGTCCTTCTACGATTCTCTAAGAGAAGATTTTCAAAAGCACTTTGGGCCCGATTTTCATATAGAAGATATAATACATGGTCTGGGTACCCAGGATGAAGAGGTTTTCCAAAAAATAAATGAAATCTATAAACTAAAAATGGGCCAGGCCATACCGGCAGTTGGACAAGAGTCGCTGCAAGACTTCATCAGGGTAACAAAAGAGTTTTTCTGCGGTAAAGGGAAACCTTTTGCCGGGATACTGATAATCTTTGATGAATTTGGCCGTTACTTGGAGTTTGCTGTACAAAGGCCACACGTTGCCGGTCCGGCAGCATTACAGCAACTATATGAATCTATCCAAGAAAACGGAGACAAGGTCTTTTTGCTTGCTTTCATTCAAAACGAACTTAAAGCCTATATTTCCAGGGTTGCTCCGGAACGACGCGAGGAAATTAATCGTTATGTGACCCGTTATGATGCAGTGCGCAAAGTAAGGCTTTCAACAAATTTGGAGACGGTAATTGCCAATCTTTTAGAAAAGAAGAAGCCCCGCGCTATTGACGACCATATAGCCGGCCTTGAGCCTCCTCTTGACCAAATTCAAAATTGTATGTTGGAATGGTTCCCTGACCTCAAGAATCATTTGCTTTGGCAGGATCCTGAAAAATTTACCAAGGTAATTGGTCAAGGCTGTTGGCCCTTACATCCATTGTCTACCTGGGTTCTATATAAGTTAACGACTATCGGCAAGTCGTTGCAGCAACGCTCCGCTTTATCTCTCATCGCTGACGTATTTGAAACTTTCCAGAACAAAGAGTTTGAATTGGGTCAAACTATCTGCCCTGCTGATTTATTAATTGACAGTTTAATTGATGAATTTTCTGCATCTGAAAAAAATTTGATGCAAGGTGCGGTTACTTTTGCTTATCAGAGCGTTTTGCAAAAATATCAGCACGAGTTAACTGCTTTGGAAAAAGCTGTTCTCAAAGCCATAGTACTTCAGCAGAAAATTGGGATCAAAGTTAAAGATAAAGACGACTATCTCCACGCCATTTCCATGTTTTGCAATAGTGCTGTTGCCGCTATAGAGCCCAGCATTGAGTTGCTGGAAAAAGAGTATGGGGTATTGGAATGGAATGCTTTATTAAATCAGTACGAAATTGTTGGTGATGCAGTTCCCCGAAAAACTTTTCTGCTCCATCTTGCCAGAAAAGTGGAAGAGATTGATTCAGAAAGACGGGCTAGTATTTTTAGTGCTAACTGTAAACAATGGCTTGGTAAAGACAAGTTAAATACCGATTTTGATACATATACCAGAGAATGGGGATACGACATATATTTCACCGATGTCAACCTTCTTGAGAACCAAATCCAATTTGCCCTACGGGCTTGGAGGGATGCAATAAGTGTTGTTGATAACAAAGGTCAGTTAATATATTGTTACGTAGGCCCCGAGAGCAGCCTGGAATTACTGCAGAATAGAACAAATGAAATGATCAAGTCTCAAATGAACCTACTTAATCTCGATTATAGCAAAGGGGCGCCACTGGCAATTTTATTTCTTAATGATGCCGATGGTGTACTTGGCCAAATAATAGCAGAATACTGGGTGCTTGAACACGGGTTTAGCAAGGAAGAAAGAAATAAATTTAACAATTTTATTTTAGATAAACAGGAAAGTGTTTTACATGAGTTGGAACTTCAGCTTTCTGAATTGGAGAAAGAACTTCATCTTATATTTGCAACTGAAGTTAAACCAAGGCAAGGAAGCTTAAAACAGATGCTGGAGCAGTTGTTTGAGATAGTGTATCCCAATAAAATACCTTTTCCCTTTGACGGTTTCGGTACTGCAGGTGGAAAAGCAGCCCAGGACTGCCAAATATTTTCTAGGGAACTGCTGTTGGGAAATTTAGACAGAGAATGGCTATCGGCACAAAGTCAAAAACAAAAAAATCGCGGCTATGCTGTTCTTGACAAATCTTGGGGTGTTTTTGATGAAGACGGTTCGGTTAGGCTCTTGCCGGCCAATCCAAAGATTAGGGAAGCCCTAAAAGTATTAGATGAAAAGATACAGGACGAAAATTCATTAAGGGAAAGCCAGGATTGGAGTTTGGGTGACGTTGTTAGAGCTTGGATGGCACCACCTTTTGGCTGCAATCTAGCTTCTGCAGGATTGCTTTTAGCTGTGTATTTGGGTCGCCGCCGGGAGGAATTAGATTTACTGGAAAACGGTGAAGTTGTTTCCATGGAGAGATGGTTAGCAAGAGCGATACCTAAAAATTTTTTCGATTTATCCATATTGGACATTACACAGGTAATAAAGATATCGCAAGAAAAGGTATCAGAGTGGGAGTCCTTACTTGAGGAATGGGAGCTGGAGCCTACTTTTGTGGGTAAAGTTAAGTATGGTGAAAAGGCAAACCAGCTGAAAAACCGGATCCCTGTTCCACAAAAATTAGTATACAAGTACAGGCTGTTACAAGAAAAAACAAGTAGAGCTGTAGCAGAACTCAACCATCTTGATTCTATATTAAACGATGCCCTGGGAAAAATTGAAGCAGGAAACAGCAAAGATGATGTGAGCTTACTGTCTTGGGGAGCTGCTATTTTGGCAAAAGAGTATAACAATATGCTACAAAATAAGAGATACTGGACTGAAGAACAATTAGAAGAGGTAAAAGGTTATTACGCTCCCGCCCGATTAAAAGTGAAGCAAATTTTCCCTAAGTGGCTTAACAACCAGAGAGTTACGAATTTGGAGCAACTGGGAAAATTTAAGCATCACATGAGAAATAATATTGGAAGAAATCTTGAACAAATTGAACTTGATGAAGAAAAAGCAATACTTGAAGCTCATGTGGAAGAAGTGGAATCCAATGTCCATTTACTTGCTGAGATCTTTGAAACGTTGGAAGCGTCAAAAAAATTACGAGAGAATTATATCGTTGCAGGCAAAACATCAGTAGTTGAGTTGCAAGGATGGTCGGACCAGGCGAAAAATTTAATTGAAAAATTCCAAGCTGCCAAAGGAAAAACCAGTGTAGCTAAAGATGATATTAGGGAAGCAGTGACTTTGCTCGTACAATTTAGACAGCAGTGTCAGGATCAAATACAACAATACAAAATTAAAGCCGGCGAAATTTATGACCATCGGGAAATAACATGCTTGGCGGACATTACAAAATGGAAAGCTGATGCGCTAGAGTTAATCAATGTCTTTTCCGGTCAGGAAAAAGACATAGAGGATTTTCGCCAGATAATAAAACAGCTCGAGCTGTTAGAAAATCACTATTCCCAACTCAACAATGATAACTTGACCGATAAGGAGTTAACCGAAACATTGGAACAATGTGAGCGAGAGCTAAATGAAATATATCTGGATGATCAGCCGCCTTTAGACAGCGATATGATATACCGCGAGATCATGAATACAATTCAAGAACACCGCCGCCAGCTGGCCTCTGATTGGATGGCAAAAATGCTAATCTATAGCGATGAGATAGCTGCTGCTAATGCCCAACGTCTTTTGGAAATCAAGAGGCAATTAACATATATGCCTGCAGTGCTTTCTGAAGAGCAAAGAAATAGAATTAATAAAATGCTAGAGGAATGCGATAAACGTCTTGATGAACTGGAAGTAGATGGTCTACTGGCCAAATTTGATGCGTTCTCAGAGAAAACGAAAATAGCTTTTTTAAGAAAACTGTCGGATTATATCGAGAAGCACTTTCCTTCTTTTAAATTGCGGGTTCCTTTTAATTGATGGGCGATCTTCTATCTTCCAGCTGTCGAGAAATATGTTAGAATGGCAACTACTTAATATTTGTGCTAAGGATAGTAAATTTGCGTCTCCATAGTTAAGCCTGCCTCCTTATGCCCATTCGATATCTCTTTTATCGGTTGCTCAAGTCCTGCTTGGCTATCATTTAGTTTATTCATTTTTTCAATTTAGTTATGATCAAATTAACTAGTAAAGACAGTTCCTCCGCTGACGTAAAACTTGCGCAAAAGAAATCAACATAATTTGCTTATTAACAGAAAAATGCAGTGTGCGAAACCAAAAGGGGGCTGCGGCGGTCTATCGAATAAAGGCGGCTGCGGCAAGCCCGAGCAGGCCGGAAAAAGGTGGCAAGATTGCCGGAGAGGGGTAGGGCAGGCTTTTCCGTCTTCCTAAGGCGCAAGAGACTGCCTACGCAGGACGCAGAAGGCCGCCGATACAGGACCTAGGCCGCTTCTGCGGGATGTAGGAGGGCCGTTGCAGGACCTAGGAGACCTCCGACGCGAGTTGCAGGAGACCGCAGCAGGACGCAGGGGACGATGCAGGAAGCAGTAGGCTGCCGCCGCAGGCGCAGGGGACCCGACGCAGGACACAAGGCACTGCCGCAGGGCGCAGGGGGCTCCGGCGCAGGACCTAGGCTGCCTCTGCAGGCGCAATGGCTGCCGCAGGACGGGAGCCACTGCTGCAGGTTGCGAGAGGCTGTCGCAGGACACCAGGGGCCGCTGCAAAGCTGCCCTGCTCCCGCGGGCAGCGGGGGAAGCGGGAAAGCGTTTTTGCTATGAGGATCAGGGGCAAGTCCAGCTTGAAAAAAGAGAGGGTGAAGAGATGGTTTGTTTAAAGGGGTGCCGGCGGGGGGCAACAGGTTTAATCATGCGGCGGGGGCTGGCCTGGCTTATGGTCGCTCTCCTGCTGCCGGCCATGTTCGTGGGTGCCGCAGGATGCAGTTTGCAGCCCCCCAGGATCCAGGCCGCGGACTTGATGGAGGGGATTGTGGGCCGGGAGGTGGAGGGGAAGGAGATCGATGACCTTTTTCTCCAGAAGGTGCCGGAGTTCTACTTTGAGCTTTTAAAAAGGACCGTGGACGAAAAGAAAAACTCGCTGGTTTCCCCTTTGTCGGTGATGCTGGCCCTGGCCATGACCGCCAACGGGGCCAGGAACGAAACCCTGGCGCAGATGGAAGCCGTCCTGGGCCATGGAATTGCCCTGGAAGATCTAGACCGGTACTTGCTGACCTACGCCAGGAGCCTGCCCACGGGCGAAAAGTACCGCCTGAGCATCGCCAACTCCATATGGTTCAGGGACGATGAAGACCGCCTGGTGGTCCCGGAAGAATTTTTGCAGAAGAACGCCGATTATTACAAGGCCCAGATCTACAAGGCCCCCTTTGACGGGCAGACCCTCAAGGATATCAACAACTGGGTGGCGCAGAAGACGGAAGGGATGATCGATAAAATTTTAAACGAGATCAGCTACGATACGGTAATGTACCTGCTCAATGCCATCGTCTTTGATGCCGAGTGGGAAAGAATTTATAGGGCTCATGAAATAAGCCGGGGCCCCTTTGTGGGGGAGGACGGGCAAACTTACGAGGTGGATTTTATGACCTCGGAAGAGAGCCTTTACCTGGAAGACGAGTTCACCATCGGCTTTATAAAACCCTACGCCGGGGGGCATTACAGCTTTGTGGCCCTCCTTCCCGGGGAGGGTATTCCCTTGAAGAGCTACCTGGATTCCCTGGACGGTGAGAGATTTAAGGCCTTGATTCAATCCGCCTCCAGGGAGGGAGTGCTGGCGGTGCTGCCCAAGTTTTCCTATGCCTACGAAGTATCCATGAATGACGCCCTTTCCGCTATGGGCATGCCCGATGCCTTTAGCAGCAAGGCTGCCGACTTTGGGGATCTGGGCCGCTCTTCCCGGGGAAACATTTTTATCGGCGAGGTTCTCCACAAGACCTTTATTGCCGTGGATGAGCGCGGGACCAGGGCCGGGGCGGTGACCAAGGTGGAGATGAAAGACGAGGCGGCCATGGAGATGAGGGTGGTGAGGCTCGACCGTCCCTTTGTCTACGCCATAATCGACAACGCCACGGGCCTGCCAATCTTCATTGGAACGGTGATGGGTTTTTAAATGGTGCCTGGAGCGGCGTTCACAGCCGCTCCTTCACCGTTTATTGGTTATTATACCGATATACGATTATACCCATATCTGGAAAGGGCGGCGGCCGGCAGGAGGACCTGCGCCTCCATCCCCGCTTATATCCCGATGCCGATATATTCAAAGCCCAGCTCTTTCATCTCCCGGCTGTCGAAAAGGTTGCGCCCGTCAAATATCAGGGGGTTGGCCATGCTGTTTTTCAGCCTTTCCAAGTCCAGCTCCCGATATTCCGGGCAGGCCGTTAATATTAGCAGGGCATCTTTTCTCTCGGCGGCTTCATAAGGCGATGCCGCCCACTGCAGACTGGGCAGGCGCCGGCTAAGCCAGTCCTTCTGGGGGCTCTTGCCCACCAGGGGATCGTGGGCGGCAACCACGGCTCCCCGGGAGAGAAGATGCCTGATGATGGGTAGACTGTGGGAGTCCCGGACGTCGTCGGTTCCCGGCTTAAAGGCCAGGCCCAGGACGCCGAGCTTTTGTCCACGAAGCCCTCCCAGGTGTTCTTCCAGCTTTTGCACAAAGCTGTACAGCCGCTTTAAATTGATATAAAACACCGCTTCCAGCAAAAGGGCGTCTTCGCCTACGGCGCCGAACTGGGAGATAAAGGAGCGCAAGTCCTTGCCCAGACACGGGCCGCTAAAGCCCAGTCCCGCCTCCAGGAAATGAGGGCCGATCCTGGGGTCCAGGCCTATGCCCTGGCTGACAATGCGGATATCTCCCTTGAAGGCCTCGCATATGGCGGCCACTTCGTTGATAAAGGATATCTTGGTGGCCAGAAGAGCATTGCTGGCATGCTTGATCAATTCGGCATTTTCCCAGCTGGTTTTAAT
>ERZ773359.2490-NODE-2490-length-23171-cov-26.835136_pt1 | contig 23171 bp, 17 predicted proteins | sample MGYA00374955_ERZ773359 | MGnify/ENA primary metagenome ERZ773359 (study PRJEB29098, sample SAMN04486028) | biogas fermenter metagenome | study: EMG produced TPA metagenomics assembly of the Biogas fermentation microbial communities from Germany - Plant 4 DNA1...
TCCCGTCGGCGTGGAGGGCCACGGCGCTGACATCATCCCTGTGCCCCTCCAGGGTAAGCAGTAAGGGACCGGGCAACATCAAGCTGGCGGTCAGCGGTCGCAGCCAGGGCTTGCCTCGCCATTCTTTGGCTTGTCCAACTAAACCTTGAATTCCAGGTTGTTCGCAGGCAAGCAACCGCCCCACTAGCTGCCCGGCCATTTCTGACTTGTTCTTGGCCAGCGCGTGCGCGGAAAGACGGAGCGCCCCCTGGGCAAGGTGGAGTTCCTCGTCGTGCGCGGAGAAATCATAGTCTACCAAAATGGAGGAGATATCCGCGGCCTCCAGTTTTGCCTGGAGCCAGGAGAAATCGAGGAGAAGCCGACGCAAATCCTCTAGCCGGCCGGCTTGTGCAAGATGAAACGGCAGGTGACGCAGCCCGTATCGATCACAAGCGGCCCAACGGCCATTGTATTCTGATAAATACAGATCAGCGATCTTATCATGAATAGGTTGAGGATCGATCCACAGTTCCCCCGCCCGGTCCGCATGGGTCAAGAAACCCACGATCGATTGATGGTATGGTTGATAGAGCCCTTGTTGGTAAAGGGACGGACTAAGAACCTGCTGCACGTCAATGAGAATATCCCTTACCTCCTGCGCCTCGAGCCCGGTAAACCGGGTCAATTGGTCGATCGCTAAGGGTTCTTGGGCCGCGATCAATACTCCCAACAAAAGGCGGTAGCTCTTGCGCCACTGGTCGAGATCATTGCCAATCCGTGTCCGCAGAAATGCTTGGTAGATGCCGTCCAGACCCACCGGAAAAGCCGCCGGGTCATCAAGACCTTGTTTACCACCGGCGATCGCCGGCAATAGCCAGACCAGGTAGAGGAAATTGCCTTTACAGGCTTCGCCGGCCGCCTTGATGAAGGTTTCTTTATCCATATGATTTTCTGCCAAACGGGCTGCCAGAGCATTTGAGGAGCTGAGTTTCTCCTGTATGTACCGGCGTATGTCTTCAGGATTCCCCCCGCGCGTCACATCAAGCAGTAAATAGGGGACATTCCGCTCGTCGAAGCGGCGCAGGACCCTGTCTTCCGGGCGCGTTGTGAGGATGAAACGCACCCCAGCGGGCAACCGGCCCGTATTGGCCAGTAAGTCTACGATCGTGTCGCGCCTCGCCATCCGGGCCGCTTCGTCCAGAGAATCGACGACGATAACGGTTTGCCGGTTGGGATCCCGGTCATGGAGCGCTTTGAGAGGGTTGATAACCATATCGATATAGGCCGGTACCGCTGTTTGCCCCTCGACGCCTTTATTTTCCAGCATCTCCTCGGTAAAGCCTTCAATCTCTAACAACTGACTATAGAGGGACTGGACGAATTCCAACGGCTCAACCGTGTTTACCTGCTGCCTGATACAGAAATGCGCAGCATTAAGGAACCCTTTCTTGATTGAAATGCATCCGGCCGGCTCCGGAGCCTGCCCGTTGGAGATCCGTACCAGTTGGGCGGCGATTGCCGTCTTGCCGATGCCCGGTTCTCCGGTGATAATGAAAAATGGGGGCGCATCGGGATTAGCCAGCCAACGGTCAATCTGGGTGAAGACCCACTCCCGGCCGGTGAAATCGCGAGTATGCTCAATGATGTAGTCGGAAAAATCCAAGATGTTTCGAGTCATAAACATAGACTTGACCCCTCCTCTCAGCCGAATCATGTGAGCGCGACTTTTCCTTATGTTTATTTACAGATCGCGAATGGGCTGTTATCTTTACATCCCAGATTTGGTTTTTTATTTTACAAGTGCAGAATCAGATCCTTCATTGAAGACTTTCTTCCGTAATTGCGTGCTGTTTCTCATAAGGGGTCCACCGTTCAACTAATGAAAGGTATTTACCAGCGGCCCGGTGGCGAAAAAACCCGCGCCGATGGCTCACCCGCCGTAGACCGTCAATTTTTTCTGGGCCGCCCGCCACAAAACCGCTTCCAGCCCAAGCAAAATCCCGATCCAAACCAATTGCCTCAAGAGAACACCGGCCATCTCCGGCAGACCGGTGCGGCCAAGGTAGAAGGTGACGGCTTCATAGGTAATATACCGGAAGGGCAGGTAATAACTGATTTTCACTAGGAAGTCGGGATAAAACCAGATCGGGACAAAGGCGCCGGCAAACAAGGTAAACATGGCGTAATCCACAAACCTGATGTACCAGTTGGACTCGAGCCAGAAAGGGAGCATTCCCAGGATGTAATAATAATAGAAGGAAATAATGGCGCCGTTGACCACAGCAACGATAAAAACAAGGACGTGGAGGAGGGTGGGGGGAGTCTGCATCCCGAAAAGAATCAGGACCCCAGTGTAGACCGGCAAAACAAAAAGCAAGAAGTGGGCCAGATTATCGCCGGTGGTCTGTGAGAAGATATATAATTTTAGATTATAAGGCCGGATCAGATCTGTGGAGATTGAGCCCTGCAATATCCGGTGGGCAATCCGGTCACCCGCGCCGGACATGTTAAAGAGGAGAAGCAGGCCGGTCAAGGCCATGTAAGTGATCATATCATGAAAAGTGGTATTCCGGACCACCGGGTTGGCCCGGAACAAAGCCGTCCATAAACTAACCCGGACAAAAACACCAATAATGGAGCTGAAAAGAGTTATCAGGATATATCCCCGGTACTGAAAGGCCTTGATGAAGCTCAGTTTGAACAGGGTGAAAAAAAGGGCGCCACTGACCCTTTTCTCCCCCTGAGGGCTTTTGCTTGATAATTCGTACTTAGGGCCAACCTTAACGCGGCACAACAGTGCTCCCTCTTTCTATGTATAATTGATATCCAGGTTTCTATTGGCTCGCCATACTTAAACCTTTTGCTGGATGAACTAATTTTTCAGTACTGGAGGTCGGGCTCCACATCTATATCTCACGGATCACGAAAAATCATCTTCACCCGGCGGGTCTTCCCACGCAAAGGCAGGTCAATATTGACTACCCGGCGGTTCTTCCACCGGCACTTCCGTCAATTCCACCCACTCTTCCCCGGGCATCACACGGTAGGCGTAGAATTCCACCCCGGTCTGGATTGCCTCGCGCATTGCGTCGGCAAATTTCGGATCCATTTTCCTGTTCGCCCAGGCCCTCTCTCCCCCCGGGTGTTGCACAAAGTAAAAAACCAATGCCCGGTTCCTGTCGCGGGCCAACCGCGCCAGTTCAAGCAGGTGTTTTCTTCCCCTTTCCGTGGGGGCGTCCGGAAAAAGCCCGGTTCCCTCCTGCACCAGGGTGACGCATTTCGCCTCCAGAAAGGCGATCTTCTCCGGGTTCCTTCCATGCAACACCAAGTCAAAGCGGCTGGCGCCAACGGTCGTTTCCGGATAGGCTTTGTCATAAACGTGAAGCGGCGGGAGGTCCTGCCAATGCTTGGCCAAAATCCGGTTGGGCAGTCGCGAGTCGATAAAAGCCCACCCGTCGTCGGTTTGCGCCTTAACCAGGGTATAACGGGTCTTCCGTCCCTTTCTCCCTTCAAAATGCAAGCCCACTTGATTCCCGGCGAAAAGCAGCTCCGCCAGGCGCCCGGAGTTGGGGATATGAACCTCTTCCACTCCCTCTTCTGTCTCCACCTGTGCCGCAAACCTGTGTAAACGCTGGTGAAAAATGGCCGGTACGGTCCGGCCATAAAAAGAGTTGGGGATCAGTATCGTTTTGTTCTTCATTCTCTTCTGCCGCCCTTGTTCAATTATTGTACATCATCTAAGACTATAACCGGGCCTCCGCCGGAACATTGTTGAATACTAGTTTTTTACTTTATATAAAATACTACCACAATTACCGGATCATAACAAGCAAAACTCAAAGGAAGCTGAAAGCATGATATTTAAAAGAACTCCATGAAAAAGAAAACAGTTGCATTCCTTTTAATGCAACTGCTTTCCTTTCCAGGCGCGTCCATGGGCTCCGCGGTGCGCCTTTGCCGGCCTTATCTCTTAGTTAACCGTAATTTGCGGCCTGCTGTAGGACCCGGTGTATGAAATATTAAAGCCAAACGTTACTGAAGCGCCCGGCTGAATTGTCCCATTCCAACTGGCATTTCTGGCTGTTACCGAAGACCCGCTTTGTGTATAAGTGGCATTCCACATACTTGTTATCTTCTCGTCTCCGGTAAAGGTCCAAGTTGCCGTCCAGCCGTTGACCGTTGATGAACCGTTATTTGTGATCGTTACATTCACCGTGGCTCCGCCGCCCCAAGTGCTTTCAGAGACGGATACGGAAAGACCCCCGCCTCCTGAAGGCGGTTGCTGCGGAGGTTGTTGTGGCGGCTGTTGCGGCGGCTGGGTTGGCGGCTGACTTCCTCCTGATCCAAAGACAAAGGAGTCCATATTAACCGGGCCGGAAAATCTCAAGACCAGATCATGTACGCCGGTTACCGTACTAATTGATGTGGATCTTTCTACGTAATTGTTCCACCCGCCGGTTGAGCCCACTGACAGAGTACCGACACTGGTACCGGAGGGGCCGTCCAGGCGGATTTCAATATTTGTCGAACCCGATGACAAGCCGGAAGCAACCACTGCCCGGAAACTCGTGGCCCCGCTGCCGAAGTCAATATTCCTGTATGTTACGTAATTCCCGTTTTCAATATATCCGATACCACTACCGCTTGGTGTGCCCCCGATTACCTGCAGCGTGGAGGAACTTACACTGTCATAATCCTCAGCCTGGATCGTCGAGAATGCACTTCTTGAGGAGGGCGGCTGGGATGGCGGTTGGGATGGCGGCGGACTGCCTCCCCCGATCGTAAGCACATGCGTACGGACATCAGCATTCCCGCTGCTCTGATACCCTTCGACACAAAGGGCAACTTCGTAGATCATCCCCATCTGCAGGCCTCTGCTTTCCCAGGCATTGAAGTGCTGGCTGATGGAGATGGTCCCGCTGGTACGCTTTGACGTCCGGACACTCCAGTACTGGTCGAAAGTACTGGTCCCTTCGATCGAGGGCTGGTTCACCCGCGTGGTCCGGTAGACATCATAGGAACCCCCGTCAACGGTAATGGTCCCCATTGATGATGCCCCGGGCGGACGCCAGTTACCCCAGCTTTCAACGATGTAATACTCAACAAGCGGGTTTTTTGTCCAGCCGTAAACGCACAAGTAGGAGTTGCCGGCCGGGTTATAAATAACATCATAGGTCATGGAGATATTCCCAAGCTGCTGGTGGGTCTGGCTTGCCCCAAGCTTGCGGCCTTTACGGAACAAGATATTGTTCACATTATTCCATTCGCAACTGAAAGTACCGCCGCTCTTGAGGGTCATTCTCCCGGATCCGCCTTCATCCTTCCAGAACTCGTAATCATAGCCGTCATGGGTACCGGTTTGGTTCGAGGTAATAACTGTTTGTGCCAGGACTACCGAGACAGAAGCAACGGCCAAAGATAAAAGCAGGGCAAGAAAGGCTAGCCTTCTTTGTCTCACTCTGGTCACCTCCTTTCGTTTTACAGTGTTGTAATTTTATGGGTCTGATTATATCATTGGTAATCATGGGCGTCAAACATTTTTTTGCCATGTTATGTCTGGTAATATAAAGATATGCAAGAAAGATATGGGTCATACCCAAAGGGGTTGAAACTAAAAAACCGGGAATTTGTCCCTTGAAAAAATGGAAATTCCTATTGACTATTGCTTTGAAGCGCAGTAAAATAAAATTAATTCCTACTAATTTGGTAGGAATAATAGCAAATACAAGAGACACAAGGGAATAAAGGAAGGCCCGACCTCCCTGGCCGGGACTTTCATGGGCGGAAAAAGGAGGGCGGCAAATGGAACGGATTTACCTGGATCATGCGGCAACCACCCCTGTGGACCCGCGGGTCGTGGAAGCGATGATCCCCTATTTTACAGCCAATTTCGGCAACCCGTCCAGTATCTATCAGGAAGGGCAGAGGGCGAAAAGGGCGATTGAAGAAAGCAGGGAAAAGGTGGCGGAGCTCTTGGGTGCAGCCGACGCCCGGGAGATCGTCTTTACCGGCGGCGGCTCCGAAGCCGACAACCTGGCCATTACCGGGGTGGCCCGGGCTTACCGGGAGAAGGGCAACCATATAATCACCTCCGCCATCGAGCACCATGCGGTCCTGGAAACCTGTAAAGACTTGGAGAAGCACGGATTTACCGTAACCTACCTCCCGGTGGATGAGTACGGGCTGGTGGACCCGGAGGCTGTCCGGGAGGCCATCACCGGCCAGACCATCCTGATCAGCGTGATGCACGCCAATAATGAGGTCGGCACTATCCAGCCGATTGCGGAGATCAGTAAGATTGCCCACGAAAAAGGGGTCCTCTTCCATACGGACGCCGTACAGACGGTGGGGTCGATCCCCCTGGACCTTAAAGAGCTGGGGGTGGATCTCCTCTCCCTCTCGGCCCACAAGTTTTATGGGCCGAAGGGGGCCGGCGCCCTCTATGTAAAGAGGGGAACCCGTTTGCGCCGGCTGATTCATGGCGGGGCGCAAGAGCGGCGGTTACGGGCCGGTACGGAGAACGTGGCCGGCATCGTCGGCCTAACCAAAGCCTTGGAACTCGCCGTGGCCGGGCTGGACAAGACCGTTCCTCACCTTGTCGAATTGCGGGATTACTTCATCAAAGAGTTGCTCGCCAGGGTTGACCATGTAAAACTCAACGGGCACCCCACAAAGCGGCTGCCGGGGAATATCAGTGTCAGCTTTGAATTTGTCGAAGGCGAGTCCATCCTGCTCAACCTGGACCGGAAGGGGATCGCGGCCTCCAGCGGCTCGGCCTGTACCTCCGGGTCGCTCGACCCGTCCCATGTCTTGCTGGCAATGGGAATCTCCCATGAGACGGCCCATGGTTCCCTCCGGCTGACCTTAGGAAAGGAGAACACCAAAGAACAGCTGGATTACGTCCTTGGAGTTCTGGAAGAGACCGTAACGCGCCTGCGGGAGATCTCCCCGCTTTACCAGAGGCAGATAAGTTGAAAGGAGGTTCTGGGATGTACACTGAGGCGGTAATGGATCACTTTTTCAACCCGCGGAACGCCGGCGAGCTTGCGGATGCGGACGGAGTAGGGGAGGCCGGCAACCCGGTCTGTGGAGACATCATGCGGATCTACCTCAAGATCGAGGATGACAAGATTGTGGATATTAAATTCAAGACCTTCGGCTGCGGGGCAGCCATCGCCACCAGCAGCATCTTAACGGAGCTGGTCAAAGGAAAGAGCATCGCCGAGGCGGAGAAGATCACCAACCGGGCGGTAGCCGAGGCTTTGGGCGGGCTTCCTCCCCAAAAGATGCACTGCTCCAACCTGGCGGCCGATGCTTTCCACAAAGCGCTTGCCGCTTACCGGCAGAACCAGAGCAAGTCCGCACCGGCCGTTGGTTAGCTGCTGGATAATTCAGGCGCCGGGGAAACACCCCGGCGCCCGTTTTTTAAATATCCGTTGCTTTTAAAAACCCGGTTGAAAAGGATCCCGTTGCAAAGGCGGTTAAACCGTAAAGAGGCCGGTGGAAAGGTAACGCTCCCCGGTATCGGGCAGGATAACGACAATGGTTTTCCCGGCGTTTTCCGGCTTCAGGGCGGTCTGGAGAGCGGCAAAGGCTGCAGCCCCGGAGGAGACGCCAACCAGGAGGCCTTCGCTCTTTGCCAGTTCCCTGGCGGTGGCGATGGCCTCTTCATCTTTGACCTTTATGATCTCGTCAATGACCCCGGTATTGAGAACCTTGGGCACAAAACCGGCGCCGATCCCCTGGATTTTATGGGGCCCCGGCGTGCCGCCGGACAAGACCGGGGAGGCGGCGGGTTCGACCGCGTAAACCTTTACCGCGGGCTTCTTTTCCTTTAATACCTCGCCCACGCCGGTAATGGTCCCGCCCGTGCCGACCCCGGCGATGAAGATATCCACCTCTCCCCCGGTGTCTTCCCAGATCTCCCGGGCGGTCGTCTGCCGGTGGATCTCGGGATTGGCCGGGTTTTCAAACTGCTGGGGGATAAAAGCCCCGGGGATTTGCTCCGCAAGTTCTTGGGCTTTTTTCACGGCGCCGCTCATCCCTTCCGCGCCGGGGGTCAAAACCACCTCCGCACCCAGGGCTTGCAAAAGGTTCCGCCGCTCCAGGCTCATGGTCTCCGGCATCGTCAGGATCAGGCGGTACCCGCGGGCGGCGGCGGTCATGGCCAGGGCAATCCCCGTATTTCCGCTGGTCGGTTCGATGATTACATGGTCGCCGGGACGGTCCTTGTTCAGCAGCCCTTGGTCCTCAGCGGCTTTAATCATGGCGTAACCGATCCGGTCCTTCACGCTTCCGGCCGGATTGAAATATTCCAATTTTGCCAGGATTTTCGCGCCTAGCTTGTGTTTCCGCTCAAAATTGGATAACTCCAAAAGCGGGGTATTACCGATTAACTCTGTCAGACTACGGGCGATCTTCGCCATCTTTCTCCACCTCCGTCAAGTACGGATCCCGCTGCGGGATCCCGGTCAACCCCCCCGCGCACCCGCAGGGTATGCAGGCTAATCCCTTTTAATAGTTATTTGCTTACTTATCTTATAGAGCAAGGCCTCTTTTTCCTTTTTTCTGATTGGTTAATTTTTTCACCGGTAAAAGCAGGACTACACCCCCTGGAGGGCCTGGTCCAGATCTTCTATTATGTCCTCCACGTTTTCAATCCCCACCGAGAGGCGGATAAAATCAGGGGTGACGCCGGTGGCCAGTTGTTCATCTTCGGTCAACTGCTGGTGGGTGGTGGAGGCCGGGTGAATCACCAGCGACTTGGCATCCCCGATATTGGCCACGTGCGAAAGGAGTTTAACCCGGTTGATAAACTTGACACCCGCCTCTTTCCCGCCTTTAACCCCAAAACCAATGATGGCGCCAGCTCCTTTGGACAGGTACTTTTGGGCCTTGGCAAATTGCGGGCTATCGCTTAAACCGGGGTAATTCACCCAGGCCACTTTGGGATGGTCCTTCAGAAATTCCGCCACTTTCAATGCATTTTCACTATGCCGGATCATCCGCAGGTGCAAGGTTTCCAGCCCCTGCAAGAACAAGAAGGAGTTAAACGGGGAGATCGTAGCCCCCAAATCCCGCAAAAGGGTAACCCGGGCTTTAATGATATACGCCTTCTTCCCCACGGCTTCGATAAAGTTTATCCCGTGGTAACTCGGGTCCGGCTCGGTGATGAGGGGGAAGTTCCCTTCCTTCCAGGGGAAGTTACCGGAATCAACAATCACCCCGCCCAGGGATGTGCCGTGCCCGCCAATGAATTTGGTGGCCGAATAGACGACAATATCGGCGCCGTAATCGATGGGCCGCAGTAGATAGGGGACGGAAGTGTTGTCGAGAATCAACGGTATTCGGTGGGCATGGGCGATCCCGGCCAGCGCCTCGATGTCCAGGACATCCAGTTTGGGATTGCCGATGGACTCGGCGTAAACCGCCTTGGTTTTTTTGGTGATCGCCGCGGCGAAATTCTCCGGTTTGCTGGAATCGACAAACCTTACCTTTATACCAAAACGGGGAAAGGTATGGTGAAAAAGGTTGTATGTCCCGCCGTAAAGGTTGTCGGCGGCCACGATCTCGTCGCCGGCCTGGGCGATATTGAGAATAGCCATAAAGATTGCCGCCTGCCCGGAAGCGGTAGCCAGCGCGCCGATGCCGCCGTCCAGCGCCGCCATGCGTTCCTCGAAAACAGCGGTGGTCGGGTTCATCAGCCGCGTGTAGATATTCCCCTCTTCTTCCAGGGCAAAAAGGGCTGCCGCATGATCTGTATCCCGGAAATTGTAGGATGTTGTCTGGTAGATAGGCACCGCCCGGGCGCCGGTCGCCGGGTCCGGTTCCTGCCCGGCATGGACCGCCAAGGTCTCAAGACGATAGTTCTTTCTCATGGCACAACCTCCTTTTTTTATCTGCCTTTTTATGCTCTTTTTTAGTGTTGACTTTTGCGGGGAATCGGTTATAATATCGATAATAATCTATAAAACCGATAAGATTAGTAGGAGATAATTATACTGAATTATACAATAGTTTGATCCCACTGTCAACAAATAACAGCTAATTTTTTGAGAGATACCCGATTCTATGCTTCTTTCCTTTTGCATATGAAGGGGGAAGTGAATGAAAGGCCGGGGTTCCGGGCAACCGGGGTCCCGGGCCGTCGAAGAAAAATTGGGATGGGAGGGATTTTGATGCCTGTAAAGATTCCCCGTCATTTACCAGCTTTTGCCGTTCTCCAGCAAGAAGAGGTCTTTGTCATGGATGTGGAGAGGGCGTTGCACCAGGATATCCGGCCATTAAGGATCGTCATCATGAACCTGATGCCGAATAAAAGCGTGACAGAAACCCAGCTCTTGCGGTTATTGGCCAATACCCCGTTACAGGTGGAGATTACCCTGCTCCACCCGATAACGCACCGTTCGAAGAACACTTCTGAGGAATATCTGAAGAAGTTCTATACCACTTTTGCGGAGATCCGGGAGGAGAAGTTCGACGGGATGATTATTACCGGCGCCCCGGTGGAACGGATCGCCTTTGAAGAAGTGGACTACTGGCCGGAATTGACCGCCATTCTGGACTGGACAACACACCACGTCTTTTCCACCATGTATATCTGCTGGGCCGCCCAGGCCGCCCTCTATCACCATTACGGCGTCCCCAAATATGCCAGGGAGAAAAAGCTCTTCGGGGTCTTTTCCCACCGGGTTGTGGAAAGCGCCTCGGGCAATCATTTAAAACTCTTGCGCGGGTTTGACGACCGGTTTTTTGCCCCCCATTCCCGGTATACGGAAAACCGGAGAGAGGACATTATAAAAATACCGGACCTGCAAATCCTGGCCGAATCCGACGAGGCAGGGGTTTATATCGTGACTTCCGCCGACGGCCGCCGGATTTTCATCTCCGGCCACCCCGAGTATGACCCCCTTACTTTAAAGGCGGAATACGACAGGGACGTGGCCAAAGGTTTGGATATCCACTTACCGGAGAATTATTTCCCCGGGGATGATCCGGCAAAAACCCCCGAGACAAAATGGCGGGGGCACGCGAATTTACTCTTTGCCAACTGGTTGAACTACTACGTCTACCAGGAAACCCCCTATGATCTGGACGACCTGCCCTAACCGGTCAAGGCCGGGGTTGATCTGCCAGATCTTGCAGGGTGGTGGAGGAGAGGACTTCGTTGATCTTGTCGGCCAGTTCCTTCCATAAAGGGTAAGTGAGACAGGAAGCCATCCGCGGACAGTTGGTGGCTTCCGTCTCTTCTACACAAGTAACGGGAGTTATCCGGCCTTCCAGGGCGGTCAAGATCTCTTCCACAGTTATCTCCGAAGCCGGCCTGGCCAGTACATACCCGCCGGAAGAACCGCGCACCGCCCGGACCAGCCCGGCCTTGCGCAGGCTGGCAAAGACCTGTTCCAAATAGGGTTCGGAAATCTCCTGGCGCTTGGCAATTATTCTTAAAGGCAAAGGCCCGTTCTGGTGGTTGAGGGCCAGTTCAACCATGGAGCGCAAGCCGTACCTTCCTTTAGTGGAAACCAGCAAGAAGCAAACTCCTTTCTGCCCGCCGGCTCCGGCCGGGAGTGGGAATTTTACCATAATCATAAATGGCATCTCAAATTTAACACAGAAGAGGTTTTTTTTCAAGGCGGGACCGGCCCCGTTCTCGCCCTTCCCCTGGAACTAAACGGGGAAAGACGGGGGTATTTCCCCGCCGTTCTTCGAGGCCGGAAGATCCGCGGCCAGGATTCGCAGCAGGTTGGCCATTTCCAAAGCGCTCTCCGCAGCGGCGAACCCCTTGTTCCCGGCCTTTGTTCCGGCCCGTTCCACCGCCTGTTCAATATTGTCGGTGGTCAAAACTCCGAAGATCACCGGAACGGAAGTGGTAAAGGCCGCCTGGGCGATCCCCTTGGCGGCTTCCGCAGCCACGTACTCAAAGTGACTGGTTGCGCCCCGGATTAACGCCCCCAAACAAATCACCGCCTGGAACCGGCCGGAACCCGCCAGTTCCTTTGCGACCAAAGGGATTTCAAACGCCCCAGGCACCCAGGCCACTTCAATATCGGCCGCCCGGACCCCGTGCCGGAGAAGGCAATCCACCGCCCCTTCCAAGAGTTTCTTTGTGATCAACTCATTAAAACGCGCCACCACCAACGCGATGCGCAAACCCTCTCCAGAAAAATTCCCCTGCCATTCTCTGATTTTCTCGTTCATCTTCCTCTTTTTCCTCCTTTGATCATGTATTTAAAACCGGACCCCGGCTTTACCTCATTAGTAAAGGAATAATAATTAAGGAATAGATCTCAGAACAGGTGTCCCAATTTCTCCTGTTTGGCCTGGAGGTAGGACCGGTTGTAATCATTGGCTTCCATAACCAATGGCACCCGCCGGACAACTTCCAGGCCATAGCCGGCCAAGCCCGCGATTTTCCGGGGATTATTGGTTAGAAGGCGGATCGTGGTCAATCCCAGGTCGGCCAGGATCTGTGCGCCGGTACCGTAATCCCTCAAATCCGGTGGGAACCCCAGTTCCAAATTGGCTTCCACCGTATCCCGTCCCTGATCCTGCAAGCTGTAGGCTTTGCATTTATTCAGCAAGCCGATGCCCCGGCCTTCCTGGCGCATATAGACCAGTACCCCCTTGCCCTCTTTTTCAATCGCCCGCATGGCTGCAGCCAGTTGTTTCCCACAGTCGCAACGCATGGATCCCAGGGCGTCCCCGGTCAAACACTCGGAGTGTACCCTGACGAGAACATCTTTTTCCCCGTCGACCTTTCCTTTTACCAAAGCCAGATGGGTTTCCCCGGTCAAAATCTCTTCATAGGCAACCAGCTTGAACTCTCCCCAACTTGAGGGAAAACGGGTCTCCGTCACCCGGCGGACCAGCTTCTCCCGGCGCCGGCGGTACCGGATGAGATCGGCGATACTGATAACCCTTAAACCGTGGCGGGAGGCAAAGATCTGCAAATCGGGGAGGCGGGCCATGGTCCCGTCGGGATTCATGATTTCACAAATAACCCCCACCGGCGAAAGCCCGGCCAATGCCGTTAAGTCCACAGCCGCCTCGGTATGGCCGGCTCTCTTCAATACCCCTCCCTCCCTGGCCCGGACCGGAAAGATATGTCCCGGCCGCCGCAGGTCTTCAGGGGCGGTCGCCGGGTCCGCCAGTTTCTTAATGGTCAGGGCCCGTTCCGCAGCGGAAATCCCGGTGGTCACCTCCACGCTGTCCACCGAGACGGTAAAGGCCGTCCCCATGCTTTCCGTATTTTCCACGGTCATAAAGGGCAATTGCAGTTCTTTGCGCCGTTCCTCTGTAAGGGCCACACAGATCAGGCCCCGGCCTTCTCTGATCATGAAATTGACCTTCTCCGGGGTGGCTTTTTCCGCCGCCATAACCAGATCCCCTTCGTTCTCCCGGCGTTCATCGTCCACCACCACTACCATCCTGCCGGCTCTTATCTCTTCTATGGCTTCTTCAATTGATGCCAGCATCATCGCTCTTCCCCCTTTTTTTCTTTTCCTCTACTCAAAACACTTTTTCCCCGAGCCTTCAGGTCGAAACCCTATCAAGATATAGCCTAAACATAAAACCCGGCGTTCCGCAGTTTTTCTGCAAGCCCAGGCCCTCCCTCCAGCCCCGTCTCTTCCCCCCGCCGGCCATCCGGGCCTTCCCCAGCCAACAGGGCCTCGACACATTTCACCAGGTAATCGCTTTCCAGGTTGAACTCCTCGCCCGGCTTCCGCTGCAGCAGGGTGGTGACCCTGCCGGTGTGCGGGATGATCACCACGCGAAAACCGGCGGCGGTCTTCCCCGCCACGGTCAGGCTGACACCGTCGAGGGCCACGGAACCTTTGTTAATTATGTATTTCCTGAATTCCGGCGGGACCCAGACCTCGAGAACAACGGCGTTCCCCTGTTTCTCCTGTTTCAGCAGGCGGCACCGGCTGTCAACATGCCCGGTGACCAGATGGCCGCCCAGCCGGTCACCAAACCTGAGCGCAGGCTCCAGGTTGACCCAGTCGCCCGGGCGGAGGCCTCCCAGGGTGGTCCGGCGTAAGGTCTCCCCGGTCGCCTCGGTCCCGAACCCGTCCCCCTCGATCCTGGTCACTGTCAGGCAGACCCCGTTCACCGCCACACTATCCCCCAGGGCCAGATCTCTCACAGTCTCCGTGGCGCCGATCAGGAAGAACCGCCCGCCGTCGCGCTCAGTCACCTGCCGCACCCGGCCCTGTTCCCGTACGATCCCTGTGAACATCCACTCCCTCCTTCTCCGGATAGAACTCCAGTAAAAGATCGTTGCCGATCCTAGTTAAACCGGTATTCCGCCATATACTCCCCAGCGCCACCTTGGCCACGCCTTTCCCCTCCACCCAGGTGGGGGCGGTGGCGCCCCCGATGATCCTGGGCGCAAGGAAGAGATATACCTTATCTACCAGGTTCTCCTCGAGAAAAGCGGCATTGACTTCACCCCCGCCCTCCACCAGAAGGGAGGTGAGTTTTTCCTCCCCGGCCTTCGCCAGGAGCGCCGGGAGGGAGACCCTTCCCCGCCGGAGGGGGAGGGTCCAGACCCGGACGCCGGCGGCCTCGAGGGCCGCCACCTTATGGGCGGGCGGGTCGCTACCGGTCACAACAACCGTCCGCTGCGGATCCTCCTTTACCACCTTTGCCGCGAGGGGGATCCGCGCCCGGGTATCGAGGATGAGCCGGAGCGGTTGCTTCTCCTTGCCGCTCCCGGGCGTGGCCGGCAACCTTACGGTGAGCAGGGGATCGTCGCTGATTACCGTCTGTACCCCCACCACCACCGCATCCGCCTCCCGGCGCAGTTCGTGGGCTCTCCGGCGGGACTCTTCCCCGGTAATCCACTGCGAATCCCCGGTCCGGGCGGCGATCTTGCCGTCAAGGCTTATTGCGGCTTTTAAGATTACAAATGGCCGGCCGGTGGTGATATATTTGAAAAACACCTCATTCAGCCGGCGGGCCTCCTCCGCCAAGACGCCGGTAGTCACTTGGACCCCGTTTTCCGCCAGTTCCCGCAGGCCGGCGCTGGAAACCCTAGGGTCCGGGTCCTCCACCGCCGCCACCACCCGGGTGATCCCTGCGGCGATTATCTGCTTGGTACAGGGCGGGGTCCGGCCGGAATGGCAACAGGGTTCCAGGTTGACATAGATTGTTGCCCCCGCCGCATCTTCCCCTGCTTCCGCCAGGGCATAGACCTCGGCATGGGGGCCGCCGGCTTTTTGGTGAAAGCCTCTGCCCAGAACCCGGCCGCCCTTGACCACCACCGCCCCGACCATAGGGTTGGGCGAGACCCGCCCCCGGCCCCGGGCTGCCAGTTCCAGCGCCATCCGCATATATCTTTTGTCCGCGTTTTCCCGGTCCATCTCCCACCCCTCCCGCTGAAAAAGAAAAAACCCTGAACAGCGTTCAGGGTAACTTAACAAAGCACAACCTCTTCTCCCATCCAGACTGTCACTGTCGGCCCCGGAATCCCACCGGGTCGGCCGTGTCTCCACGGTTCGCGGGCTTTACCGCCGGTCGGGGATTTCACCCTGCCCTGAAGAAGCCGTTCATTCCCATGCAAACTGGTTTTATCTTAACAACTATTCTATTGGCAACAACCTCTCTCTATTCTAAGCCTTAGCGAGGCGCCGCTACCAGTGGCCTGGTTTGCCCCGCATTAATGATATCTCAAATTTAGCATAGAAAAGCCTTTTTTTCAAGAAGCGAAAAGCGGATTGGCTTGAAGAAGCGTTGACCCACTTCCATATATATATGTCGCCGGATCTTAGTAAAACAAAGATCCGGCGACAAGCCGAGGGGTATTATTTGGGTATGATATTATAAAGAAAACACCAAATAATCCAGGATTTTCTTCATATCATCAGTGACCTGCGCTTCGTTATGGAAGGATGTATACACCACATTACCTTTGCCATCCGGGAAATGGACCATTAAAGGAATATTTGTCTTCCTCCCGTCGTATGTCTCAACAGTACCCCGCAGATCAATCGTGACCCCGGCGGCGACACTGTCGATGACGACCCAGCCTGGTAAGTCAAAGTTAATATCAGCAGTGTTTTTACCAAGCAAGGATTGGATTTCGGGGTTTGTAATCGATGCAGTGATGGTCTGTTCTCTTCCGTATTGGCCCAAAAACTTAATTTTTTCATTATCAGGGTACAAAACATCCACTGCAACACTGGCCCAATCTGAAGCATAAATGCTGCCGCCTTGTTTAACAAAATTTTGCAAATTGGCTCTAATAACTTTGTAAGTCTCCCCGATCTCATCATCCTCATAACCTTCAAGAAACGGATCAAAAAGCGAAAACTCAAAACCGCAGGCAAAGAAGATGACCGCATATTCCGCTAAAGCCGTTTGACTGGCAAACGTGATTTCCGGCTCCTCAATCACCTCATAAGTAATGCCCAATGCAGTTAAGACCTGGCCAACGTCGTCATAGACGCCTTTGACGACGCCAATTTTCCCGATCGGGGCTAAAGCCAACTGCCCGGCCTTGATCGTTTCGCCTTTGGTGACCGTGACGGTGGTTTCCGCACGATAACTGCCTTTGACAGCGATAATCTTCCGTGTACCAACCGGGACTCCTGTTAATTTATAAGCGCCTTTCACATCTGTGGTTGTTGTCCGCCCGGTGCCCTCCGCCGTCACTGTAGCGCCAATGATCGGGGTGATTTTGTCCGGCGCATAAACAAACCCCTCAACCGTTCCGGCCTCCGTCTGCCCTGTCCCGCCCCCTCCACATCCGGCGAGAGTAAGCAGGAGAATGAGGGTAAGTATTCCCAAGGAATATTTCCGCACTGAAAATCCTCCTTTCAAAAAAATTGAATTAGGCCGAAGCCCTTATAGATTGGATTTTACCGGGTGATTATAAACAGATTCTCAACAAGCACACAAACAACCCAGTAACCAAAGATCCATAACAGGCGGGACAGAATCTTCCACATCTAGCCGGCATAAAAAAAGAGGTGGCTAATGCCACCTTGTTTTGTCACAGCGGCCTCATGGGCGCGAGTTCATTTTTTGAACGACATGAGGTTTTGTACAGCTCTTCTATTCCTAATGCTGCTTGCTTCTTTTAACTAAGGGATAAACCGCTTTGCTATATCAGCCCCTACCAGTGATAGGGTTCTCCCCGCAGGATCTTGAAGGCCCGGTAGATCTGTTCCAGGAGAAAAAGGCGGAACAACTGGTGGGGAAAGGTCAGGCGGGAGAAGGAGAGGCACGCGTCGGCCCTTTCCAAAACCTGCTCCGCAAGGCCGGTGGCCCCGCCGATGATAAAGACCACTTCTTTCCCGGCCATCTCCCGTTCGCCGAGCCAGGCGGCGAATTCTTCCGAGGAGTAGGCTTTGCCGCCGCGGTCAAGGGCGACCAGGTAGGCGGAGGTGCCGGCCCGGGCAAGAATCCGTTCCCCCTCAATCTCCCGGGCTCTTCTTCCCCCGTCGTCCCGTAGAGGCTCGTCGGGGACTTCCTCTATTAGCAAACGTGCATAAGGGCGGAGGCGTTTCCGGTATTCGGCGATCCCTTCCTGCAGGTACCGTTCTTTAATCTTCCCAACCGCCACCACTTTCAGGTGCAGCAGCAGAACCACCCCTCAACTCTTTTATTCCTTTAAATCCTTCGTTCCCGCCATGCCGGGAACGTACCAATAAAAGAAGAGGCGGGCTCCGGCCCGCCTCCAAAAAACTTCTTCAGGATTTTTGCAACTCCTCGGCGATGATCTCTACCTCCAGCCGCCGGGCGCCCCGCTGGATACCCAGGAGGACCCGGTCGCCAACCCGCAGGTCCAAGCCTTGGAAGTCCGTTCCCATACAGACTTTTTGCCGGTTGATCTCTACCACCACATCGCCGGGGCGCAGCCCTGCCTTGGCCGCCGGCCCGCCGGAGACCACATGAGTAATGAGGAAACCTTCCTCGACCGGCAAGCGGATCCGGAAACGGGCCTCCACCTGGCGGCGGTTGCTCGCATCAAAGGGCATGTAGGTGATGCCGATACCGGCCCGGGGCACCCGCCCTTCGGCGATGAGGACCCCGGCAATCTCCCGGGCCTTGTTGGCCGGGATCGCGAAGCCAATTCCCTGTGCATCCTGGATGATGGCGGTATTGATCCCGATCACTTCCCCCCTGCTGTTCAGCAAGGGACCGCCGGAGTTCCCCGGGTTAATCGAGGCATCGGTCTGGATCACATCCCGGAGGGTAACATTGTTCCCCAGGTCCAGGGTCCGCCCCAAGGCGCTGATTACCCCGGTGGTCACCGTGTTTTTCAAACCCTCGCCAATGGGGTTGCCGATGGCAATCGCCAGCTGTCCCACCCGTAACTTATCCGAATCGCCAAACTCCGCCACGGGCAGGTTTTCTCCTTCAATTTTCAAAACCGCCAAGTCCGTATATTGATCCGCCCCAATCACCCGGGCGGGGAAAGCCCGCCCGTCCGGCAGGATGACGCGGATCTCCCGCGCCTCCTTTATCACATGGTGGTTGGTGAGGATATAACCGTCTTTCCTGAAGATTACCCCGGAGCCCAATCCCTGGACTTCCTGGGGATACCAGATGAACCCGAAAAAATCACTGACCTCAATTAATCTGGTGGTAGTGATCATCACCACCGCCGGCCCCACCTTCTCCACAACTTTGATGGTGGCGCTCTCAAAATCGGTAACATCGAGCCCGGGCAATACGCGGGTGGACGAATCCGGTGCCTCCTGTACCGGTGGGTGCTGGGCCGGCGGGCGGTGGATCAAATACTCGCCTAAACCGGTAAACCTCACGGCCAGCAGGACCAGAAGCCCGCCAAGGAAGGCGGCAAGCATCGTCTGCCCGAAACTGCCAATCCGCGGGGAGGAACTTTTAAACCGGTAATCCCTCACTTATCGCACCTCCAAAACGCTTTCCGCTTTTCCCCATAGCACTCCATCCCGGCGCCGGCCGTTGCCGGCCCTCCCCGCCCTCCCGGCCTTTTCCCTTGCCGCTCTATTCCAGCCAATTCCTTGGGCCAATCCCGTATGCCATCGTTACCCCGTCTTATGCGGCCTTGGTGAGAAAAGCGATAATCTGCACTTCCGGAAAGGCCTGGCCCAAAAGTGCCAGGACTCTTTCCCCTTCTTCCCGGCTCCCCGGGACCGGAGGGGTCTCAAAAAGCAGGGGGAAACTCCGGGCCGGAGTGTGGAGGCGGGCCAAGAAAACACGGAAGGCCAAGCGGATCAGGTTTCCGGTCTCCGGCGGCAGGACCTGCTGGGAGACCCAGGAGGCCGTGGCTTCTTCCCGGACAAGAAGATCGATCCCGTCCTCCCTGAACTCCGGTAGAACCCCGTTATACTTGCCCCCGGTCAAGCAGTGGACCAGTATTGCCAGGCGGGAAAAGGAGTGGACAAAGGGGTCCTCCCCGGCCGCATCCTCTCCGGCCTCCGGGAGATAATCTACCCGGAATTCAGCCTTTTCAGCCTCTTTCGCGGCGGCTTCCGCCCTTTCCCTGGCTGCTCTTTCTTCTGCCGCTTCCTTTCGCCTGAGTTCAACGGCTTCTTCCTGTTCGCCCTCTTCTTTCTCCAATTTCATCCTTTCTGCCACCAACGCGGCCAGGCGCTCTGCAGAAGCTGAGGCGGCCAGGGCCGCAATCTCGCTCTCCAGTTCCTTTTCCCTATCTATTAACAGGCTTAAACGTTTAACCTTCTCCCTGATCTCCTCATGCTCCTCCGAACCGGCCTGCGCCAGGAGATCCCGCATCTTCCCGCGGATCTCCTCCTCCATCCGGACCAGTTCCCGGAGTTGTTCTTCGAAATTATCCACTTCCCCTTCGGCCACCGGCATTTTTTCCAGTTTAGCCAGGTCTTCCAGGTATTTTTTCTGCAACTCCACTTCCTGGAGGAAATCCTCGGCCGGCCTGCCCTTAAGAAGGGTATTAAGCCTGTTCCTGATGACGGAGATCTCATCCAGTTGGCGGGCGATCTTCTCTTCGATCTCCATGACTTCCGGCCGCCGTCCCCCTAAACCCAGGATCCCCTTCCTGCTGCTGTGGATCTTTAATTGTTCTTCCAACTTCCGCAGCATCTGGAGCTTTTCCTCTCTCTGCCGGACCAGGGTTTTCACCTCGTCCTGCAACCCCGGGTCCATAAATTCCTGGGGAAAAGCGGCGATCTTCTCCCGGAGAATACGGATCTCCCGCTGGACGCTGGCCTCACTCTCCCGTTTTTCCCTGACCTTTTCCTCCAGGTACTTCCTTTCCAACTCAATGGTGGTCAGTTTATGTGAGAGCCCTTCAACCGTCATCTCGGAACCGCCGGCGACAAAGGGTTCATAAGGGGCCAGTTCTTCCCTTTCCGCTTTCACCTGCGCCAGTTCGGTCTCCAGCTCACGCCGGCGCCCGTCTTGCGTCCGGATTTCCTCGATCTCCTCTTCCACTTCCCGCAGCCGGGCACGAATCGCCTCCAGCGCCAGGAGGGCCGCTTTTACCGGTTCGGGTTCTTCTTCCGCACCGGCGGTACCGGCATCCCCGGTTTCGCCACCGGTTTCCGCGGGCGGTGGCGTATCCGTACCGGCCCCGGCCGCCAAGTCCGCGGCGGCCCCTTGGGAAGCCGCCAGGATCTCCTCGATCGCCTCCCGGTCAACCCCCCGGCTCCAGATCTTGTTGAGCTGCTCCCGCAGGACCGGCGAGTCCAGCCGGATCTCCACCGGACCCCTGTTAAAAACGAAGAGGGCCTCAAAATCTATGGGGTTTAAGGTTTTCAACTCATTATAGAGGATCTCCATGAGGCTGTTGGCAGGGAGAAGGGTTAGGGAGAGGTCTTCCTCTTGAAAGACCTCCACTTCTTCCCGGTGAAAATTTTTACCGATTAAATACTCCTTACCGTTCTCCGCGGTTAAAAAGAGGGAGGCGGAGAACCTCCTTCTGCCTGAAGAGGGAGCATAGCGGGAAAACTCGCCGCGCCGGTCGGGGGGGCAACCGAAGAGCACCCCGACAATAGCATCGATTACGGTCTTCCCCGCGTTCGCGTCCTCCCCGCCCACCACGGTGAAGGGGGTGTCCAGAGAAATCTCGGTATTACGGTGTACACCGAAATTATTCAGGATCACCTTTTTTAACCGCACCGGTTCACTCTCCATTCTCTTCTTCTTTCCCGACCACCCTGGCCAGGGCCACCACCCGCTCTTCGTCCCTGACATTCATGATTTTAACTCCCTGCGTATCACGGCCGTGCGACGGGATATCCTCAACAGCCACCCGGATGATCACCCCGTTGGCGGTGATAAGCATCAATTCGTGATGGGGATGAACCACCTTAACCCCGATGATCTTCCCGTTTTTCCCCGTTTGCCGTAGGGTCTTGATGCCGATCCCGCCCCGGCTCTGCGGCCGGTACTGGGAGAGCGGCGTCCTTTTCCCGAAACCAAACTCGGTAATGACCAACAGTTCGGCATCGTCTCTCACCACATCCATCCCGACCACCCGGTCCCCGGGACGCAAGGTAATCCCTTTGACTCCCTGCGAAACCCTGCCGGTAGCGCGGATCTCCGTTTCGCTGAAACGGATTGAGAGCCCGTTTTCCGTTACGAGCGTCAGCTCCCTCTCCCCGTCGGTCAAGCGGACATTGATCAGTTCATCATCGTCAACCAGGCTGATTCCCAGGATCCCAATTCTTCTGTCGGTTTTATACTCCGAGAGCGCCGTCTTCTTTACCAACCCGTTTTTGGTACTCATAACCAGGAAATGGTCGTCGGAAAACTCCTTCACCGGGATGACCGCGGTCACTCTTTCCCCCGGTTCCACGGGGATTAGGTTGATAATCGCCGTCCCCCGGGCCTGGCGGGAAGCCTCCGGGATATCAAAGCCCCGTAACCGGTAGACCCGGCCGGTGTTGGTAAAGAAGAGCACATAATCGTGGGTGGAGGTGATAAAGAGGTGCTCCACAAAATCCTCTTCCTTGGTTTGGAGGGCGGTGATCCCCCGCCCGCCGCGGCGTTGACTTCTATAGGTGGTAACCGGCAGGCGCTTGATATACCCGAAATGGGTGATGGTGACAACAATATCTTCATTGGCCACCAGTTCCTCCGGGGAGAAATCCCCTTCCATCCCGGGCAGGATCTCAGTCCGCCGCGGATCGGCAAATTTCTCTTTTATCTCCAGCAGTTCCTCCCGGATCACACCCATGATCTTCTGCCGGTCCGCCAGGAGCTCCTTGTAGTAGGCGATGGTCTTCAACAACTCCTGGTATTCGTCCTCGATCTTCTCCCTTTCCAGGCCGGTCAGGCGCTGGAGGCGCATATCCAGGATGGCTTGGGCCTGTTTTTCCGAGAGGCCGAAGTTCTTCATCAACCCTTCCCGGGCCTGCTCCACCGTGCGGGAGGAACGGATCAGGTTGATGACCGCATCGATATTGTCCAGGGCAATGCGGAGGCCTTCGAGGATATGGGCTCTCTCTTCCGCCCGGCGGAGATCGTAACGGGTGCGCCTGGTCACAATCTCTTCCTGGTGCTTAAGGTAGGAATGGAGCATCTCCCGGAGGGTTAAAACCCGGGGTTCCTTGTCCACCAGGACCAGCATGATGACGCCGAAGGTCTCCTGAAGTTGCGTATGTTTGAAGAGTTTATTCAGGATAACGTGGGGATTGGCATCTCTCTTCAGTTCAATAATAATCCGCATCCCCGAGCGGTCCGATTCATCGCGGAGGTCCGTAATGCCTTCGATCACCTTCTCCCTGACCAGGTCGGCAATCTTCTCCACCAGGCGGGCCTTGTTCACCAGGTAGGGGATCTCCGTCACCACGATCTGGGTTTTACCGCCGCTCAGCGTCTCAATCCGGGTCCGGGCCCGCATAATCACGCTTCCCCGGCCGGTCAGATAGGCGTCGCGAATCCCTTCCTTCCCCAAGATGAGGCCGCCGGTGGGGAAGTCGGGCCCTTTGACGATGGAAAGGAGGGTTTCGTCATCGGTCTCCGGGTCGTCAATCAACTGCACAGCCCCGTCGATGATCTCCCCCAGATTGTGCGGGGGGATATTGGTGGCCATCCCCACCGCGATCCCGGAAGAGCCGTTGGCCAGCAGGTTGGGGAAGCGCGACGGCAAGACCTCCGGTTCTTTCATGCTCTCATCAAAATTCGGCATGAAGTCCACGGTTTCTTTCTCAAGATCCCGCAGGATCTCCATGGCCAGGTGGGAAAGGCGGGCTTCGGTATACCGCATCGCCGCCGGCGGG
>ERZ773359.2491-NODE-2491-length-23163-cov-9.446382_pt1 | contig 23163 bp, 17 predicted proteins | sample MGYA00374955_ERZ773359 | MGnify/ENA primary metagenome ERZ773359 (study PRJEB29098, sample SAMN04486028) | biogas fermenter metagenome | study: EMG produced TPA metagenomics assembly of the Biogas fermentation microbial communities from Germany - Plant 4 DNA1...
TGGAATAGCCATGATAATCACTCGTCGCTAAATGTTTTTAAGGTTACATCATTGCCATCGAAAACGGCATAGGAAAAATAACGAATCCAATCGCCCAGAAGAATCACACGCGATTGCTCGGCAATGGGCAAATCAAGCATAATATGCCGATGCCCGAAAATAAAATAATCGATATCGGGCATTTCTTTGAGTTTTTCCTTCGCAAAAAGCACCAAGTACTCTTTGTCTTCACCCAAATAATCGACCATTCGACCATTTTTCCGACCGTAATTGGACCATGCGTGTGCCAAGGGGACCGTCAACCCGGGATGAATAGCAGAAAAAAGAAAACGTAAGAACTTGCTGTGAAACAATTTGCGTAACAGCCGAAATCCGGGTGAATCATCTCCCAACCCGTCGCCATGAGCGAGAAAGAACTTTTTCTTGTTCCACTCGACGATAAACGGCTCAAAATGAAGGATCATTCCACACTCTTTCGTAAGATAATCGGTAAGCCAAATATCATGGTTGCCGATAAAGAAATGCACTTCTATTCCCGAATCGGTCACTTCGGCCAATTTTCCGAGTACGCGTGTATGGCCTTTTGGCACCACGTGCTTATATTCAAACCAGTAGTCAAAAATATCGCCTAAAAGAAAAATTGCCTGAGCATCTTGTTTGGCACGATCGAGCCATCGGCACAATTTCCGCTCGGTTTCAACAGAATCGGCATGCCATTTCGATCCCAAATGTGCATCAGCAAGAAAATATATCTTTTTTCCCGGAACCATCCGTTACATCCTTATTTTTTATGCCGAAAAAGAGAAGTACCGCATTGTTTTACATCATCCCCAGCTCCAACCGGGCTTCATCGCTCATCATCGATTGATCCCAGGGTGGATCAAAGGTAAGATTTATCTCTACCTGATTCACTTCGGGAATGGATTCAATCTTCATTTGTACATCCGAAAGAATAAAATCGGAAAGAGGGCAAGCGGGTGAAGTAAGAGTCATTTCTATGGTTACATTGTTGTTTTCATCCACATCCACGTCATAAATCATTCCCAAATCATAGATGTTTATGGGGATTTCGGGATCGTATACCGTACGAAGCAAGGTCACTATTTGATCTTGTATCTTTTGTAGTTCTTCGTTCATTGTCTTTTGTTTTTACACTAAAAAAACGGTTTCTTAATAAACGGTTTTGCATACGTATTGTTTATCCCGACTCATCAAAAAATCCTTATTGCAAAAAATCAAATCACACCTTCGTCTGCAAAACTGTAATACGCATGATCGGTCACGATAAGATGGTCGAGCAGCACAATATCCATATACCGAGCAGCTTCTTTGAGTTTTTTCGTAATCTGTACATCGTTGCCACTTGGGACACAATTTCCGGATGGATGATTATGAGCCAAAATAATACCCGATGCATATTTATTGAGTGCCTCACGCAAAATGAGACGAATATCGACTACCGTTCCGGCTATGCCGCCGCGACTGACCTGCATGTTATCAACCACCTGATTGGCACGATCCAACAGCAACACCCACGTTTCTTCGTGATTGAGATCGATAAAGACAGAAGAAAAAACAGCATAGGCATCTCTCGACGAAAGAATCTTTTTTCGCTCTGCAACACCGGACTCTTTTCGCCGCTTTCCCAATTCCATGGCGGCTACTATGGCAACTGCTTTGGCCATTCCAATGCCGCGAAAATTGTTGATCAGATCACTCACCGTAAACTTAGCCAGTTTGCCAAGATCGTTATCGGCTTTTTGTAAAATGCGCCTGCTTAATTCGACAGCGCTTTCTTTATCGTTTCCCGATCGGATGAGTATTGCCAACAATTCCGAATTGGAAAGAGCGGAAACGCCTTTCATCAACAGCTTTTCGCGCGGTCGATCTTCTTCGGCCCATTGCTTGATGGAAATTTTCGCGGAATCGGGAGAGGTCATAATTCAATAAAACGATTAAAAAAAATATAAAAAAGAACACCACTTGGCCGATGTCCTTTTCTCTACCGGTTAAATTAAAAATTTATACATTTATTCCTTTACTCGTTCCACATAATTACCGGTTCGGGTATCTACCTTTACTTTATCGCCGGTATCGATAAACAATGGCACGCGTATTTCTGCGCCTGTTTCCAACGTGGCGGGTTTTAATGCATTGGTTGCCGTGTCGCCTTTCAAACCCGGCTCTGTGTAAGTTACTTCAAGAACGACATGAGGGGGTACTTCGGCAGTCAAAATCGTATCCGTATCGGCATGTACTTGGGCTTCCACTATATCGCCCTCTTTGAGGAAATCGACCCCCTCGATCTGTTCGGCAGGAATCGAAACTTGCTCAAAGGTTTCGGTATTCATAAAGTGATATCCCATGTCGTCATTGTAAAGGAATTGAAATGGACGACGCTCAATACGGACCTCATTTACTTTCACGCCGGCCGTGAACGTCTTATCGATTACGCGACCTGTTGTCACGTTTTTCAATTTCGTCCGCACAAAAGCACCTCCCTTACCGGGTTTTACGTGAAGAAATTCCACGATAAAATAATATTGCCCATCGATCTCGATGCACATCCCGTTTCTGAAATCAGCTGTTGTTGCCATAAATTATTGTTATAGTCGATATTACATTTTTTATTTCGCAAGCAAAAGTAACTATTCCCTCTTAAAAAACCAAATCGTCATCTTGTGGCAAATAAGGATTTATGTAATGACAAAGTTCAACAATGTAAGATATAAATTCGTATTTTTGTGTTTTCGAAATAAAATCATTAATATGTCTGACTCAATAGAACAACAATTAAAACAACAATTGGTTATTTACAATACGCTTACACGAAAGAAAGAGGTTTTCGAACCTTTGCATCCTCCACACGTAGGACTTTATGTATGTGGACCCACTGTATATGGAGATCCCCATCTGGGTCATGCAAGACCGGCAATCACTTTCGATCTGCTGTTCCGATATCTCAAATTCATCGGATATAAGGTGCGTTATGTACGCAACATTACCGATGTAGGGCATCTTGAAAACGATGCGGATGAGGGGGAAGACAAAATCGAAAAGAAAGCCCGCCTAGAGCAACTCGAACCGATGGAAGTGGCTCAATATTACACGCTACGTTATCACAAAGCAATGGAAGCGCTCAATGTGCTCCCGCCATCGATAGAGCCTCGTGCTTCGGGCCATATCATTGAGCAGATAGAAATGACCAAAGCCATTCTGGATAACGGCTTTGCTTACGAGAGTAATGGATCGGTATATTTCGATTTGGAAAAATACAACAACTATTACCCATACGGTAAACTTTCGGGACGAAATATCGAAGAGCTGCTCGAAAATAGCCGCCAATTGGAAGGCCAACGGGAAAAACGCAAAAGCTACGACTTTGCCCTTTGGAAAAAAGCAACTCCGGAGCACATTATGAAGTGGCCGTCGCCATGGAGCAAGGGTTTTCCGGGTTGGCATCTCGAATGTTCTGCCATGAGCATCAAATATCTCGGCAAGGAGTTCGATATTCATGGTGGAGGAATGGACTTGCTATTTCCACATCACGAATGCGAAATGGCTCAAAACACGGCAGCGCAAGGATCTCCCGCCGTTAAGTACTGGATGCACAACAACATGATCACCATAAATGGTCAGAAAATGGGCAAATCGCTGGGAAATTTCATTACGCTCGAAGAGTTTTTCACCGGCAACCATCCGTCGCTGGAACAGCCTTATTCGCCCATGACCATACGGTTTTTCATTTTGCAGTCACACTACCGTAGTACGCTGGATTTCAGCAACGAAGCCTTACAGGCATCGGCCAAAGGATTAAAACGATTGCTGGAAGCATACGATGCAATCGAAAAAATACCGGAGAGCGACACCTCAACGGTCGATCTCAAGACGTTACGCCAACAATGCTTCGACGCACTCAACGATGACCTCAACTCTCCTATCCTCATCGCCCATCTGTTTGAAGCAGCACGTATCATAAATGCCGCGCTAAGCAATACGGAAAAAGTGACGGCGGAAGACAAAATCGAACTAAAAAACCTCTTCGACGACTTCTTATTTGCGATTCTAGGAATTAAAGACGAAGACAAAAATAACGATTTAAGATACGAAACGTTTGCCAAAGCTATCGATATCCTGTTGACCATCCGTCAAGAAGCCAAACAACGAAAAGATTGGGCAATGGCTGACAGAATACGTAACGAATTGATTGCTTTGGGATTCGAAATCAAAGATACCAAAGACGGTTTCGAATGGAAATTGAAATAAGAAAGCACACCATACCATAATGGCTGAAAAAAGAGCAACATTTGTATCGAAAATAGGAATGGTAGCCGCAGCAGCCGGTTCCGCTGTCGGCTTGGGTAATATCTGGCGTTTCCCAAGCCAAACAGCCGATGGGGGAGGCGCCATCTTTATCTTGGTCTATATCGGTTGTGTATTGTTTTTCGGTATCCCCCTAATGACAGCCGAATTTATCATTGGTCGCTCTTCCAGAGCAAATACGGCAGGAGCTTTTCGCAAATTGGCACCGGGCACACCGTGGGTATGGGTAGGGCGCCTGGGGGTGCTTACGGGCTTTGTGATCATGGGTTTTTACATGGTAGTTTGCGGATGGACGCTCGATTACATCTTTCAATCACTGACGGGGCAATTATTTACGGTTAAAGATTATACTGCCAACTTTGTCCAACTGCAAGAAAATCATTTGAAACAAATTCTGTTGACATTGATTTTCATTGCGCTGACAGCTCTCTTTACGCTATCGGGCGTAAGAAGAGGGGTGGAAAAATCGGCCAAGATTTTTATGCCGATCCTTTTTCTGCTTCTTATTATTTTGGGAATTCGCGCAGTAACACTTCCCGGATCTTCGAAAGGATTGGCTTTTTTATTTATGCCCGAAATAAAAAACGTAAAATCCACCGTTTTCCTTGACGCAATGGGGCAAACCTTCTTCTCCCTTTCTATCGGAATGGGATGCATGACAACATATGCATCGTACTTTAGAAACGATGTAAACCTGACGAAAACGGCCGTTCAGGTTTCCGTTCTCGATACATTGGTGGCCATTCTTGCAGGAGTGGTTATTTTTCCTTCTGCTTTTGCACTGACGGCCAATCCCGATACGATTATATCCGATCTGGTAGCAGGCGGTCCCGGTTTGTTATTCATTACAATACCCCAATTGTTTGACCAAATGTCGTTATCGGTATTGTGGTCAACGTTCTTTTTTGTTCTTCTGGCTCTCGCTGCAATTACATCTACCATATCGTTAATGGAAGTAACCACTATTTATCTTCAGGAAGAATACCGCATTTCGCGAAAAAAAGCAACCTTCCTTGTGTGCATCGGCGTATGCGTTACGGGAACCATCTCTTGTTTCTCGCCGGAATTTTTCAATTTACTGGATTATGCTTCCGCAAAACTCATGCTCCCTATCGGAGGGTTATTTATCTCGCTTTTTGTCGGTTGGTATCTTGATCAAAGACTGATTATGGCTCAAATCACCAATAAGGGAGCCATCAAATACGGTATGGGATTTCTTAAAGGATATATTTTTATTCTTCGCTATGTAGCTCCCCTTGCAATTTTAGCCATATTTCTCTACGGCTTGTTGTCGTGATAATTTAAACGAAAAACAGGTTAAACAACAAGGTTTTTCCATAAAAACAGCGTGAAGAAAAGTTTCTCGAGCGTGTTTGGCTCTTCATCCAAAATGTATTATTTTTGCCTAAAATAATGAAGGAAATCCATGCAGTATAAAATATTTCCACCCGGAAAATTACAAACGACCATTACCCTTCCCCCTTCAAAAAGCATTAGCAATCGTTTGCTGATTATGAATGCCTTAAGTTGCAGTCCTTACCCCATTGAAAACTTATCCGATTGCGAGGATACGCAAGTACTTATTGACGCTTTCAACTCCGATTCCAATGTTTTCGACGTCAAAGGAGCAGGAACAGCCATGCGTTTTTTGACGGCATTTCTGGCCGAAATGGAAGGAGAATGGATCATTCGGGGAAATGACCGCATGCACGAACGCCCCATTTATCCATTGGTTAATACCCTTATCGCATTAGGTGCCGAAATCGAATATTTGGAGAAAGAGGGGTATCCTCCGTTGAAGATAAAAGGCAGACACCTAAAAGGAGGCGAAGTATATCTTTCGGGCAACATGAGTTCGCAATTTGTATCGGCATTGCTCATGATTGCTCCCAAAATGGACAACGGCCTCATCATTCATCTCGAAAACGAAGTGATTTCGAAACCCTACATTCATCTGACACTCGGACTGATGGAAAAATATGGAATAAAAGCCAAATGGGAAGGGAAAGACATTGCCGTAAAACACCAGGAATATGTTCCTGCTCCAATCAAAGTAGAAGCCGATTGGTCTGCAGCATCCTATTGGTATGCAATGGTGTCATTAATTCCGGATGCAGAGGTAACGCTGCAGGGATTAAACAAGAACAGCTTGCAGGGAGATTCCAACCTGGTCAACCTTTTTCCCGATCTTGGTGTTTCAACCGAATTCATCTCCGATGGAGTAATCATACGAAAGACAAAAAAATCGACAAAAAAATTCTTTCACAATTTTGTCAATGAGCCCGATCTTGCACAAACTTTCGTGGTTGCCTGTTGTTTATTGAATGTGCCGTTTTTGTTCTCGGGAGTACAAAGTCTCAAAATAAAAGAGACCGATCGCATTAACGCATTAAAAACGGAACTGTTGAAACTTGGATATGTATTGAAAGACGACAACGAATACAGAATGCTGGGATGGGACAAAGAACGCAGTTTTCGACAAAAAGATGCCGTTATCGAAACCTATAACGATCATCGAATGGCAATGTCTTTTACTCCGGCGTGCATACCATTCGGGTCAATAATTATCGATAATCCGAGGGTTGTCGCAAAATCGTATCCCAACTTTTGGAACGATCTCAAAAAGGCAGGTTTCACCATACAAGAAAAAGAAGATTAACATGCAAAGTCTGTTCATATTTCTAGGAATTATCGTTTTTTTCGTGATCGCACTTCCTATCTGGAATTCGATCCAGCGGAAAAAAGGAAATACAGAAGAAAACAAGCCTGAACCACCGCTTATCGAAGGGGGATGTTGCGGCATGCATGAAGTTTGCGAACGCAACAGTCTGCTAGCTGCATTCAATCAAAAACCGGAATATTTTGACGACGAAGAACTTGACCGATATAAAGGTAAAGACTCTGCCGATTATAATGAAGAACAAACAGAAAAATTCCGAGAGATTTTCTACTCGCTTCTCGACGAAGAAAAACATCAATGGATACACAGTTTGCAATTACGCGGAATTTCCATCCCCGATCAGATGAAAGATGAGGTACTGATGGTTATTGACGACTTGCGTGCAAAGAAAGCACACGGCTGATATTTATTTAAAAGATGAATTTGTTGGAACTATTCGATTACGCTTTTTTTCGTAATGCGGTATGGGGTAGCCTTTTTGCCGGCATAGCTTGTGGAATGGTTGGCACATACGTGGTTTCACGCCGATTGGTTTTCATCAGCGGAGGTATTACTCATGCTTCGTTTGGAGGATTGGGCATCGGTTTTTATTTCGGCTTGAATCCTATTCTTTCGGCTATGGCTTTTTCCGTTCTTTCGGCATTCGGAATCGAATGGTTATCTACCAAACAAGGTGTACGCGAAGATTCGGCAATAGCCGTCTTCTGGTCGCTGGGTATGGCATTGGGAATCATTTTTACTTTTCTCTCTCCCGGATATGTACCCAATTTGTCCGAATATCTTTTCGGCAATATTCTCACCATTACCAAATCCGATATTTGGGCGCTTTCGACTCTATGTGTTTTACTTGCCCTATTTTTTCTAACACATTACCATGCCATAGTGTCTGTTTCTTTCGACGCCGAGTTTGCACAAACACGAAGAATATCCACGCGCTTCATCGAATATACAATGATGTTTTTTATTGCCGTCACCATTGTATTGAGCATCCGACTGGTTGGAATCGTCATGCTCATGTCGCTGATTACCGTTCCGCAAATGACAGCCAACCTCTTCACAGCGAAATATTCCCATATCATTTATCTTTCTTCTACCATCGGTTTTGCAGGCTGCATCATTGGGTTATTCCTATCTTATTATCTGAATGTGCCTTCCGGAGCTTTCATCATTTTTGTACTTATCCTCATGTTTTTCATCGCAAAAGCCGTAAAATCGTTACGCAAAAAATCCAAATGATAGGCAGGAACCATTGTTGCCGTTATCGTAGCCAATTCAGTTGATACGCAAAAATCCATTCGTTGTTGTCAAGTTGAAGAAAAAGTTAAGCTTGAAAAGCAAAATATTCGATAAATATTGTACCTTTACAGAGAATTGAAACGAACGTTTTCAAAGCCAACAAAAAAACATCAATTTTAAAAAAGAAGGAGGATATTGCTATGACAAACATCATTAAAAATACGGTTTTGGCAGGATTGGGGTTAATCTCATTGACCCGCGAAAAAGCCGAAGAATTTGCCAAAGAACTTATTCGACGAGGTGAGCTGTCCGAAAACGAGAAAGCTAAATTTGTAAAAGATATTTTAGATCAATCGGAAAAAACCAAAACGGAAATCGAACAGAAAATAGAAAAAACAGTTGAGACCATTCTTTCGAAAATGAATATTCCTTCACGAAAGGAGTTTGAAGAATTAAAGAAAAAAGTGGAAGAACTAGCTCGACAAGTAAATAAGACAGAATAACAATCTTTAAAAAAACCGATTTAATGCCGGACTTTTACCCACAGGCAGGTTTGAGTTTTCGTAACAATCGGGAAAAAGTCAAACGAAGACGCCAGATCATTTCGGTTTTCATGAAATTTGGTCTGGATTATCTTTTTGATGTCTCGCGTATCAATTTTATTAGAAATATACAGAGTCGTCGGAAAGGTTATGAAAAATTATCCAACCCCGAAAAGCTACGTATGGCTTTTGAAGAATTAGGACCTACTTTCATTAAGTTTGGCCAAATTTTAAGTACCCGACCCGATTTTGTACCGCCTGCATATATTTGCGAACTGGAGAAACTTCAAGACAAAGTTTTGCCTGTGGAGAGCCATCAGATGCAACAATGCGTGGAGAAAGAGCTAAATAAGCCCATAAACGAATTGTTTAAGGAGTTCGAAGAACAACCTGTTGCTTCCGCCTCCTTAAGCCAGGTACACAGAGCCGTTTTACACAACGGAGAAATCGTAGCATTGAAAATTCAAAAACCCGGCATCCAACATATCATTGAACTGGATCTTTCCATATTGGAAAATTTTGCCGATATATTGGAAAAACGATTCCCTGAGGGTCCCTTCCAAAGCCCAAAAGCTGTTGTTGGAGAAATAAAAAGAGCGCTCAGAAAAGAATTGGACTTCGTGAACGAAGCTCACAATTTCGATAAATTCAGAAACAATTTTAAAGGTATCGATTATATCAAAGTACCCAAAGTATATTGGGATTTGACTACCGAAAAACTATTGACCATGGAATTTATCGAAGGAGTAAAAATTACCAAAATCACTCAAGAAAAATACCGCCATTTGTTTGATCCCAAAAAAGTTGCCGATCGAGCAGCGGAAGCGCTTCTGAAACAAATTATGCTGGATGGATTTTTTCATGCGGATCCTCATCCTGCCAACCTATTTATTCAGCCTCCGGCCACAATTGTCATGCTGGATATGGGAATGACCGGCCACCTTAACGAGAGAACCATTGCCATTATCGCCAAAATTTTACGCGCAGCCGGTAAAAAAGATCACAACCGGATCATCAGGGGAATAAAAGAATTGGGGTTGATACCGCAAAAAATAGACAAAGCTTCGCTTTACCAAGATTTGGACGAACTGCTCGAACTCTATACCGACCGCCCTTTCAAAACCATTAGTTTAGCCAAGATGAACCAACATATTTTGGAGGTCATGAAGCGCCATCGAATGACTATTCCGTCAAATATGGTGATGATGCTCAGGGCATTGTCCATTGCCGAATCTATCGGCAAACAATTGGAACCCGATTTTAATTTGTTTACGCTGGTACAACCGTTTGTTAGAAAAATATACCGGAAAATTTATTCGCCTAAAAGTTGGAAAGAACGAAGCGTAAACGTGGCAGATGAAAGCTTGGAGCTCATTGAATATTTACCCCATAATTTATCCGATCTTCTTAGGAAATTGAAAGAAGGGCAGTTTGAAGTAAAACTCGAACATCACAAGCTGGAAGATATTACACAAGAAATTAAAAGATCCAGCAACCGAATTTCGGCAAGCCTGATTATCGCCGCTCTGATTGTGGGATCTTCCTTAATTCTGCAACAAGGGATTGGCCCTATGGTTTCCGATATTTCCATCTTGGGAATTATCGGATATCTTATTGCCGGCATTTTGGGATTGGGACTTATCGTTGCGATTTTGCGTTCAAACCATAAAAGCTGAACAGGATCCTGTCGAAGCAATATCTTTAGAACAATCTTATTTTAAAAATACAGGTTTGTCGGATAGTAACGATGGCGTTCCATCTGCCACAGAAGGCCAATCGTTTATCCATTGTATTTTATCGAGCATCAAAACCCGTCCCTGTTGGGGATGAGCCGTCCAATAGGCGTGGTAAAACATCCAATCCTGATTCTTATCATCCGATACAATTTCGGAATTATGTCCTGTTCCGACAAATTCGGTATTCTTACGAATAAGAATCTCATGATGGTTATCCAACATCAATCTTCCCGATTTGTCGACATATGGACCAAAAAGATTTTTTGAACGTCCAACTACAGTGGTATACGTACTGTTTAGCCCTTCACAACACGATCCCGTCGAAGCAAAGAGGTAGTAATACCCGTTTCGTTTGTGAATATACGCCCCTTCGTAAGCTGTTCCTGCCACTTGCCTTTTTTCTGCTCCGGATTTCAAAGATAATCCATCGTCTGCCAATTCGATGGCGTAAATTCCATGAAAACTTCCCCAAAACAAATATTTTCTCCCGTCTTCTTCATAATAACACGGATCGATCGAGTTTTGAACATCGATTTCGTTGCTCCGAAAAAGTTTCCCATGATCGGTGAACGGCCCTTCAGGTTTATTTGCAGACGCAACGCCTATTCCACAATCCCATTCCCCACCCCACACCGACATGGAATAATACAACACATATTTGTTGTTTATATAGTTGATATCGGGAGCCCAAATTCCTCCTCTTGAAACAAAAGTAGGACGAGTTTGATCGGTAAAGGCAGTGCCTGAAAATTCCCAGTTACTTAAATCAGACGAACGAAAAATGGGAACATTGCGAATATCTTCCGTGGCATAAAGATAAAAATTACCGTCGTTTGCTTTTATTACGGTAGGATCGGGCAAACTTTGATTTATAATGGGATTCCGATATTTATCTTTTTCTGTCGGCTGAGGAGTGATTACCTCACTCCCCTTGCACGACAGAAAAAGCAATGTATAAATCAATAGTTTAAGATATTGCATATCTCACTATTTACTTGTTTGATTCGTTGTTCATCCATCTTGATCATTTCCCTGTCGTAAGTCATCAAACCGTTGACTTCAACCTCCACATCGGTAGTCTGGGTGTAAACTGCTGCAGAGAAACCATGTTTAATCAGTGTCTTAAGCTGCTCGGCATATTCCACATACTGATCGGTAACTTCTTTGGAACTGTTGAACTGCACATATCCCCAATTACGGTCGGGTTCCCACAAATGCCCTTTTACAGCCCATCCAATTCCGCCATATTCGCCTAAAACGGTTGGCCGTTGACCGTCATACAAATACAATTCGGGGTGTGGATAATTATGCAAATCCAACATATCCCCTACAGGATAATGATTGCCCCCACTAGCCGGATTAACCAAGCGGGAAGGATCGTATTGTTTGGTCCATTCCGCTATTTCTTTCGTTTTAAATTGGCCCCATGCTTCATTGAAAGGAACCCAAACGCCTACACAAGGATAGGAATACAGAAAATCGATGATTTCTTTCCACTCCTTGCGATAATTTGCTTCGGATTCGGGAGAACGGAGCCATTCCACACCATTGAAATATTGACGTGGCTGCCAATGGGGACCACGATCTCCATTGGGCATATCCTGCCAAACAATCATGCCCAACCGGTCACAGTGCATATACCAGCGTGCAGGTTCAACCTTCACGTGTTTGCGGATCATGTTAAACCCAAGATCCTTGGTTTTCTGAATATCGAATTTCAGAGCATCGTCGGTAGGAGCGGTATATAAACCGTCAGGCCACCAACCCTGATCGAGAGGACCAAACTGGAACAAATCTTTGTTGTTCAATTGCAAACGAACAATCCCCTTATTATCTCGTTTTATCGAATATTTACGCATGGCCGCATAACTGTTTACTTTATCCTGCGGTTTATTGTCGCTCCATAACGTAATTTCCAAATCATAAAGAAATGGGCTATCGGGAGACCACAGCTTTACCTGCTCCGGCATCGTAATCTCAACCGGAAGATGATTGATGGAACGACCGGAAGCAATAACTTGCGAACCATCCATTACTTTTACTTCTATTTTATCCAATGCAGATACTTCATTTACCGATGCCTCCACGGTAAGTATGTTTTTATCGATATCCGGAGTAATTTTTACATTCGTAATATATTTTTCCGGGACAGGCTCCAACCAAACTGTCTGCCAAATACCGGTTACCGATGTATACCAAATGCCTTCGGGCCTATTTACCTGTTTCCCGCGAGGTTGATAACCGTCGTTGGTCGGATCCCAGACTTTTACAACCAACGTATTGGACCCACTTTTTAACGCCGACGTTATATCGAAAGAGAAAGGCGTGTAACCACCGGTATGTCGACCGACTTTAATATCGTTTACCCACACATCGGCTTTCCAATCCACTGCACCAAAATGCAACAATATCCGATTATTTTTCCATTTTGAAGGAATGGTAAATTCCCGCTGATACCATAATTCGTTTTCCCTACCTACCTTTTTCTGTACACCGGATAAGCTTGATTCTATTGCAAACGGAACCAAAATTTTGCCGTCGAATGTTGAAGGTGTTTGCTTTCCTATAGGAAGTATGGCATAATTCCACAAGCCATTCAGGTTTTGCCATTCCGCACGTTCCATAATCGGACGGGGATATTCAGGCAATACATTGTTCACATCGATTTGCGATGCCCATCGGGTTTTAATCTTATCGCCGGCCGGATGCCACTGGGCAAAAGCAGAAAAGGCCATCAGCCAACCCATACATACAAGAAGTCTTACTTTCATTTTCATTTTAAATTTAAATTTATTTTAAAGTTAATACCGGTATTTTTATCGCGAATTAAAAACAAAGCAAACATAACCCAAATTTCAGCAGTACAACAAAACAAATGAATCGAAAAATGCAACTATCATCTCAAAAATCCATGACCTAAGAAAAATCTTTGGGTAAAACCCCAAATTGCTGTTGGAAACATTTAGCAAAATAAGAAGGAGAATTAAATCCGACCATGTAACATATTTCGGTTATCCTATAGTTGCCTTCTTTTAACAATTGAGCAGCTTTTTTTAATCGTGCTATTTTAAGGTATTCGTTAGGAGTTACATCGAGAACACCTTTGATTTTTCGGTAAAAACTAGCTTTGCTCATACAAAACCGGTCGGCCAAATCTTCAATATTGAAATCCGAATTTGCAATATTGTCTTGTATAATCTCATCCAATTTCTGCAAAAACTCGCTATCCGATTTATTAAGATCAATGTTATTCATTCCGGCAAAAGGATATTTCAAGAACGCTTCACGAAATTTTTCTCTATTTTGAAGAAGGCTGGTAATTTGGGCAAGTAAGACTTCAACAGAAAAAGGTTTTTCGACATACGCATCAGCACCTACTTCAAAACCCTGTACTTTGGATTGGACATTTACTTTGGCAGTAAGAAGAATTACCGGAATATGGCTAAACTCGATATCGGATTTTATATGCCCGGTCAATTCAAAACCATCCATTTTAGGCATCATGATATCGCTGACAACAAGATCTACATTTTGATTTTTCAGTATACCCAATGCCTCTTCTCCGTTGGATGCCACTATCGTATTATACTGGATTTGTAAGCATTTTTCGAGAAAATCCCTCATCTCCAAATCATCCTCAACCAAAAGAAGCAAAGGTCGCTTTTTTGATTTTCCTTTTTTCCCATTATCTGTTTTCTCCGAAATTTCATCCCTCTCTTCGACGACTTCAGTATTTTCGTCATCACCTAAAGATCCTATTGGGAAGATAACTCGAAATACGTTCAAATTATTCCTCAAACAATATGTTATCGATCCTTTTAATAATTCGGTCAACGATTTTGTTAAAGCCAAACCTATCCCGGTTCCGGTGACGATTTTATCTTTCTCGCTATCAAAGCGGGTGAAAGGCTTGAACATTTCTTTTTTAAAACGATCCGGTATGATCGGACCATCGTTTTCGGTCTCAAAATTGAAGAAGTCATTTGAATTTTCGTCGGTTGAACAATCGAGAAAAACATTCACGCAACTATCGCAATATTTTATAGCATTGTTTATCAAATTACTAATAATTTTGATAAAAGCTTCGACATCAATTTTTGCAATGATGTCTTTCTCAGGAAGTTTTAAATTAAAATCGATATTTTTCTGTTTTGCAAACGGTATAAATCGTTCAAAAGTTTTCCTGACCACATCTGACACATTTGCCACTTTCTCGTTTAACTTATAAAGTTCGGCTTCCGTTTTTCTAAAATCCAGCAATTGATTGGTCAAATCCAATAATCTATCGGTATTTTTACTCATTACTTCCAGATTATCTTTTACTTCGGTTGGAAGCGCATCATTTTTCAAAATCTGTTCAAGAGGTGCTTTAATCAATGATAATGGGGTTCTAATTTCGTGAGCCACGTTAGTGAAAAAATCAATCTTTGATTCATACAATTCCTTTTCTTTTTCACGCTCAAAAAGGCGCATTTTTTGCAACTGAAGTTTTCTCGATCTCCGATGAAAATAGAATATGATAAAGAATGCGCAAGAAATCAAGCATATAATATAAAACGCATATGCCCACCAAGTTTTCCAAAAAGGTGGACTAACAATTATATCCAACGTCTTCATTGCCTTATTTATTCCACTCGAAGATTCGGTTTCTAAAGAAATAATCAACTTGTATTCTCCCGGATTTAAATTTGAATAAATAATAGACTGAGTGGAATTGGCCGGGATCCATTCCTTATCGAAACCTTCAAGCTTGTAAACCACATTTTTAGGATGAAACCCCGAATAACTCAATAGCGCATATTTAATGGTAAAAGAATTTTTATCATAAGGAAGACGAATACATTGAGTATACAAAATGCTCTCTTTTAACGGAGAATTTTTATCGCACACATTTGCAGGCGAATTATTCAAATGAAAATCCGTCAACACAATAGGCGGAATAGCACTATCTTCTTTAAAATAAGCAGGATTAAATCGCACAAAACCATCTATCGAACCAAAATAAAGGGTCCCATCAGGTGCTTTATAACTCGATTTATAATTGAATTGATTGGTTTTTAATCCATCTTCAACCGTATAATTTTTGAACGATTTTTTTTCAGGATCAAATTGGACAAGCCCGGCATTGGTAGATAACCACAAATTACCAAAATTATCTTCCTTTATCTGAAAAACCACATCATTCGGTAAGCCATTGGAGCTGTTGTAAGTAAAAAAAGTCTCGTTTTTTCTGTCAAAGAGGCCAAATCCACCTCCCTGTGTCGCAACCCACAATCTTTTTTTACTGTCTTCAAAAACACTTGTCACTTTATTATAAGGCAAACTGCTCGGGTTTTTTGCGTCATGTAGGAAGATTTTCCATTTTCTCACAGTCGGGTCAAAACGGTAAAGCCCATTAACAAAAGTCGATATCCAAATTTTACCCTCTGTATCTTCAAAGATATCCTGGATGGATATTCCTTTAAGTTTCTCTACTTTTGTAAAAGTATCGTCTTCGTAGTTATAGATGTCTACTCCTGCCAATGTGCCTATCCATAACATGTTTTGCCGATCCTTACATAAAGCAAAGGGGCTGTTCTGGCTAATCGATTTCGAATCGTCCGATTGTGTATAAGTTACCAATTTCCCTGTTTTTAGATTGTACTTGTGCAATCCCTTCGAAAAAGTACCTATCCACAAGATATCGCCATCTTCATACAAAGCATGAATATTGGTATAAAGTGAACCCAAAGGCTTTGGCAGTGGCAGAAACGTATGGGTTTCCGGATCGAATAAATTTAAACCTTGATCTTCTGTTCCTATCCATATTTTACCATTAGGTGCACGACAAAACTCTCTTACTCTTTTACCCGTTATACTATTATCGGATGCCATCGGATAAAACAATTCGAAATTGTTATACTGATCGGAATAGTAATCTACTCCTCCAAAATAGGATCCCACCCATATACCTCCGTCATTGTCCTTATAAATGGAATAAATAGCATTATCCGACAACGAATACGGAACTAAAGTATTGCTGCGCAAATTAATTGCCTCTTCAGTATCCGTATCATATATATACACCCCCGATTCCGTTCCAACCCAGAGCGTATTATTATCAATTCGTTCAAGGCATCTCACGAATAGTGGATCACCGTTCGGATCTTTATCCAACAAAACACGATAAGTTTGGTTAATGATATTGACGCTTATCAGTCCTTTTTGCGAGGTTGCCACGAGTAGCTGATTATATTGATCAGCCAAGACATCCGAAACTTCACCTATAGCATAAAGGAAACGGTCATCATCTTTCAAATTGAATTCGGATATTTTTTTTGTTATTTTATCGATAAAAAGAAATGGACGAGAATATGGACAGACCCAAATCCTATTATTATTGTCCTGACATAAACTCATCATCTTCATTCCATCTTTTACAATGGGGATGGAATAAAAGATCAGCTCGTCATTTGATATATCATAATGAAAAACGCCTTTTTCTTCCACGGCCATCCAAATATCTCCATCGTTATCGGCAATCATATCACTAACAACACCTTCAACCTTTTTATTATCCTGGGTAACATGATTGAAACGACGAAACTTTTCTTTATATATGTCATAAACATACACTCCATCTTCAGTTGAAACCCAAAGGTTGTTATACTTGTCTTGAAGGATGCGGAGAAAAACATTATCTCTTAAATCACTATTAGGCGAAAATTTAAAAATTTTGAATGAGGTTCCGTCAAACCGATTTAACCCATCCTTGGTTCCAAACCACATAAAGCCCAGATTATCCTGAAAGATAGATCGTACGGTATTCTGTGATAATCCGTTATTAATATTGTAGTGTTTAAAACGATAAGTGGTGGCCTTGGAACCAACCGAAGTAATCAAAAAAACCAATAAACCGAAAAAAAAATGCCTGAGTCTATAAGAAAACATTTTAAACAAAATCAATCATTTATTTCTGCACGAAAATCTTTTATTCAGTTACCACTAAAATTGGTGTTTGATAATTTGGATCGATATAAAGTTTATCTATTCCGTTCACATCTTTAAAACCTGCATAACTTATATATCACTTCGATTCCATCTTCGGCTCCTGTTCCATAAGCATAATAAAGATCATTATACAAAAGGATGAAAGGATCTGCCAATGGAACCAATATTTGTTTTGTTTTCAAATCTTCTTTTCCTATGGTACCGCTTCCACATGATAGAAAAAATAAAGCAAGTAGTGAAAAATATTTAAAATGCATTAGTAATTTGGATTTTGTTGTTGATGTTTCAGGTTATATTTTAATTTCTATGGCCTTGGAACTACCATACAACGCTTTTCCCACTCCAAATATCGTTTTCCCATTTCTTTTACTCTCTCAGGATATTGTTCAGCCAAATTATCGAGCTCGCTTCTGTCGACATTCAGATTGTACAATTCCCATTTCTTGCTTTCGGCCGGCATTACAATTTTCCATCCTGCCTTGTCAATCATTGCTTTTTCGTTGAAATGTTCAAAACAAATTTCTCTGTGTCCGTTGCGCTTTCCTGTCTTGAACACAGGAAGCAAACTCATCCCCTCAGACGGAATAATAGAATATCCCCGATATTGGGACGGATAAGGAGAATTGGAAACATCAAGACAGGTGGCCATTATGTCTATTACATGGGCAATCTCACTATTGATAGACCCTTTTTTCTGCTCGATTCCTTTTGGCCAATGAACAATCATTGGAGTACAAATACCCCCTTCGTAGGTTTTTGCTTTCCAAAATCGAAAAGGAGTATTTGCCACATTTGCCCAGCGAGCGCCAATCGAAGCAAATACATTTTGAGGACCTGGCAACACTTCTTTGTTTCGCGGATAAATGATTTTTTCGCCATTACGCATTTCTGCCGGCCGATCGTTTTCGCCGGGAGAATAATTTTGACAATCTTCGTTGCTTGCGCCATTATCGGAAAGAAAAACAATCAGTGTATTATCCAGTTCATTATTTTGTTCCAATGCCTTAATCACTTTCCCTATTTCCTGATCCATTCTGTCGATCATTGCTGCATGAACCGCCATTGCATGTGCATCCCATTCCTTGGTAGGATTGTTAAACCATTCATCTTTAAATTGACGGGGCGATAAAAAATCATCGGAATCCCCGAACAGTCTCATCTTTTTCATCCTTTCATAACGTTCTTCTCTAATTATATCCCAACCCTCTTTGTACGTGTTTTCATATTTCTTAATGTCTTCCGGCAAGGCGTGAAGCGGCCAATATCGGAATATCCCAAATCGTCAGCCAAAATAATAAGAATATTCGGCCTTGCATCGTCTTTCGACAACAATAAAGAAGGAGCCGCAAAAAATATTCCTGCAGCATAATATTTCAACTTAATGATATTCATCGCATGAATGATATAATGACACCGAATAAGGAACATCTTCAGGAGAAGTGCCTCTGTTTTTGTTAGGCCGGTTTCCCATTTCGAACCGTAAAACCCCACCATCGACTATATCCTCATAGCGGATATAGTTCTTGGTATAATCGTGTCCGTTTAGTTTTGCTGATTGAATATATACGTTATCTTGATTATTCTTATTTGCCTCAATAATAAATTGTTTCCCGTTTTCGAGTGTAATCGTTGCTTTTCTGAAAACGGGACTTCCTATCACATACTGATTCGTTCCCGGACATACGCTATAAAAGCCCAAAGCACTCAATACATACCATGAAGAAGTTTGCCCTTGATCCTCGTCTCCCGGATAACCGTTTTCGGTAGAATTATACAGCTTTCTCATCACTTCCCGCACTTTTTGCTGTGCTTTCCAAGGTGCCCCTGCATAATTATACAAGTAAATCATGTGCTGAATGGGTTGATTCCCATGCGCGTACTGACCCATATTTGCCATCTGCATCTCGGTCATTTCATGAATTAGACGTCCATATGTTCCAACCTTTACCGTATTGGGAACAGTGAAAACGGAGTCCATCTTCGCAACAAAATTTTCATTGCCTCCCAATAAACCGATCAATCCGTCGACATCATGAAAAACCGACCACAAATAATGCCATGCATTCCCTTCCGTAAAAGGACCTCCCCATTCATAAGGATCAAAATCGGGCATCCATGTCCCATCTTCTCCACGCCCGCGCATAAATCCGACTTCGGGATCGAAAACGTTTTTATAATTGTACATTTGACGCGCAAAAACATACTCGTAAAAAGAATTCCCAATCATTTCCGCCAGTTTGAAACCGCAAAAATCATCATAAGCATATTCGAGTGTTTTGGCAGTGGATTCGCTGTATTTTGGATACGGCACGAATCCAAGTGTGAAATACTCTTTCCAACCATCACGTCCGTTCGAGGGACCCCAAGGTCCTTTATTGGTCGCTTCATGATAATATGCCTGAAGGGCTTTTAAGGGATCAAAAGTCCGTATCCCTTTACTCCATGCATCAGCCAAAACAGATATCGCATGATTCCCAATCATGCTCCCTCCTTCACCGGGAAACGACCATGAGGGCAACCATCCACACTGATCATAGGCGTCGAGCAACGCTGCCACATACTTGCCGTGCATGTCAGGATGAACTAAGGCATTTAAAGGTAACTGTGCACGAAAAGTATCCCAGAATCCGGTATCGGTGTACATGTAGCCATAATGGATTTTCCCATCGTAAGGACTAAAATAATAAGGATTCCCTTCTTTATCCAATTCGTAAAACTTTCGTGGAAAAAGGTTGGCTCTGAAATAACACGAATAAAAGGTGGCTTTTTCCTCTTCGGTTCCACCCTCAACAACGATTTGATGCAGCTGATCGTTCCAAATTTTCAATGCCGCTTGTTTCGTTTCCTCCAACGTGGAATAATTGTCCAATTCGCTCTTTAAATTGAACTCGGCCTGCTCGGGGCTTATATATGAAGATGCCACTTTAACCTCAACATTCACCCCGCTATCAAACTGCACCCATGCTCCGACACCCTTTCCCTCCTGCTCGTTTTTACCTTGCCAAGTGGTATTGGTTGTATTTTCCCATGTTCCATAATCACGAATCGGCTTATTGAACCGAATGATGAAAAAATTTTTGAAATTTTCTTTCAACCCACGGCCGTTATGTACATAACCTGTTATTTTACCTTCTTTGGGATAAATCTTCACCCCGCTCATTCCGGTATAACCATCCAAGATGACATACGCATTTTTCTTTTTAGGAAAAGAAAAACGCAAATGGGCTCCCCGTTCCACAGGGGAAATTTCTGTCGTTATACCATTATCCAAAAGAACTTTGTAATAATGGGGTTTTGCAATTTCATTTCGATGGCTGAATTTGGCCGCTCTGCCAAATTGGTCAACGACAAGTTTTCCTACCACTGGCATCAACGAAAAAACCGCATAATCGTTTGTCCATGAACTACATTGATGCGCTTGTTGGAAACCACGAATCGAATCTTTTTCGTATTGATATTTCCAACCGTCTCCATTTACACCCGTTTGGGGTGTCCAAGTATGCATGGCAAAAGGCAAGGCTGTTGTGGGATAAGTATTTCCTCTTGTCAATTCGAAACGTGAATTCGTTCCCTGCAATGTGTTGACATACCTAACCAAATCAACTTTTTGTGAATAAAGGGAAGAAATATTAAGACTGACAAGAAGTATAAAAATAACTTTAAGAATGTAACACAAATTCTTTCTCATTTTCTTCAATTTTATCCGTTCAAAAAAATAAATACCTCCCTCAAATTATTAAACCCCAACCGGCTACTAAGAAAAATACAACGAGAATGAACCTTCTTGTTATTCATCGCAAACAGGAAAAGCCGAGATTCTCAGACGCGCTGATCCCATAGGTATCAACGTAATATCCTCTGTTGTTGTTTCGAACTTGCGATTCTCTTTGATCGGCAGCTCGCTACACAACCCATATTGATCTATTTTCCAAGTGAGCAGTTTTTTCCCTTTTGCTTTAATCTCAATCGGCGCATTTTGAAGCGTAAACGGAAAATTATCGGCCGGCCATTCTTTTTTAACAACAACAAAATTGTCGTCCAATGGAAGGTTATCGTCAATCACCAAAGCATAATTCCAGGGACTTGCCGGATGAATCTCGAAGGTAGGCCATTTGGTGGAATCGGCATTTTTTTGCCATTTGGAATCACCGATTGCCGTTTCCGTACTGCTTACCAATTGATAATCTTCGGCAATTTTTAACGAAAATGTCAGCGGCCCGTAGTGGATACTTCTGCTATTCTGGTTAACCTCCCAAATCGTTTGCGACAATTTCATCGGAACATTCAATACGATTTCATCTCCTTTTTGCCATTCTTTTTCGAGGCATAAGTATTTTCCGTTTATTAAATCAACATCTAACGATTTCCCGTTTAGTGTGATTGAAGGTTTATTTGCCCAGGAAGGAATTCTCAAATACAGAGGAAATCTCACTTTTTGAGACGGCCGGATAGTAAACTTTATTTGCTCATCGAAAGGATAATTTGTTGTTTCCACGATTTCTATCGTTTTACCGTCGGCAACTTTCACCTTCGCCCGACATGCTCCATAAATAGCCGCAACAATGCCGTTATCCGGCGATGCCATAATCAGATGCTCAATAAAATAAGGCCAACCTTGTCCGTGATTGTGTTGACAACATCGACTGCTAAATGGATTCATTGCCAAAAACGGACCACTGTTCTGAATACCGGGACTATGATCTTTCGAGTCGCTGATTACATGGTTGGGAGCAGTAAGATAACGCAACGCTTTCAGGTCGGGCATCATTGCTGCAGGAAAAGAATTGAATGCCACCTTTTCGCAATGTTCAGCCCACAAAGGATCACCTGTCATTCGCAGCAACAATTCGTCGGAAGCCATTTGTTCCACAAAACCGCACGTTTCGGTAGCTTGACGCGGATCGATATATCCCATCCGAGCATTTTCGTCGGCTCCGAACATTCCTCCGGGAACCTGGCCAAAAGTGTTACGAATCAAACGAAAAACATTATAAGTGGCAATCAGGTCTGCCGAATCTTTCGACAGCACGTAATAACTCGCCGGTTCGCGAAAACATTGTGCAATATTCACATTATGCCAGTTGGGTAAAGTTGAACGCTGACACCAGTTTGCCGTATTGCGGTGAATCTTTTCGGCAAGTTCCAATAAAAACTTATCGCCTGTGATGTTATACAACCAATAAACACTCAATAAATTATCTCCACCCCGACTGTTTTCCCAATAATCCTCCAAAAACATCTCGTCAGGCAAAGCCAGCTCCCACTTAAAATAATCGGTCATCAAGTCGATTACGCGTTGATCATTCGAATATTCGTAATACGACTGCAAACACCAAAGCATGATCATGTTTCCCCACAAATCAGGTTTCCCGTTTTTCTCGATATATGGACCGAAATAACCATCTTCGCGTTGGCTTTTGAAAACCGCTTCAATCCAGGTTTTCGCTTCCTCGATCATTTTTTCGTCACCCAGAATATACGCCATATCGCCAAAACCTTTTAGCCAATATGGCACTTCCTCCCAACCGTAATCGGTTCCCGTCCCAAGCCAAGCGTTATTCCCTTTATCGAGCCAGGCACTTATTTCACCCAAATGACCGTTCAACCCATTTTTCTGGCGATGAAGCATTTCCAAAAGCCAACCCTGCGGTTTTAC
>ERZ773359.2492-NODE-2492-length-23162-cov-32.842905_pt1 | contig 23162 bp, 22 predicted proteins | sample MGYA00374955_ERZ773359 | MGnify/ENA primary metagenome ERZ773359 (study PRJEB29098, sample SAMN04486028) | biogas fermenter metagenome | study: EMG produced TPA metagenomics assembly of the Biogas fermentation microbial communities from Germany - Plant 4 DNA1...
CACCTGAATTCTTTTTTTACGTTATAAGTATTATAACCCTAATTTTAAAATGCAAACCATTGACTACAAAGATTAATGTACAAAATATACAAGATTATTTATAAATTTTAATGTACATAAAAATACGGGATTTTTGCTTTTTATCAAAATGCAATATCCCGTATTTCTTAATTAACCTATTGTTTTAATTTAATCGATTGTTATTGATCCGGCACGACGCATTGATTTACATAAGTACTAAACTTTAATATTATAAAATTAACTTGATAGTTTATTCAATATCCTTAAGTAATGATTGGCTTCACGAAGTACATGATCTGCCAGAAGGGGAGCAAAGATAGATTTAATTTCACATCCTAATGAGCCTATTGTGGCTGCCTTTTTGTAATCTCTTATTCCCACTGTGGCATCCTTACTTCTTTCAAGTACTTGCTTTTCTGCAGATTCAACACACTCTTTTACCAACTTTTCAAATTTTTGAGCAAAGCCTGCTGCTGTATCTTTTAGTTGTCTTTCTGATGGATCCAATAACCCATCTATGAACTGTGCATGTTCCCCCATTATATTATTCCAGAAATTAAGTTCGTCACATATAGTTTTGTCTGGGAGTTTCTTGCACTGAAGTGCTCTTAATACTTCACCATAATATATAGCTTCCCGTGTTATATGTTCCAATAATTCTACATACAATGCAATTAATATTTTGCACTCCAATGATAGATCTATTAATTTCTTTTTAAAAGCAATTACTTCTTCCAACATATTTAACGTTCTATAATTTAAATCATAGACTATTCTCTCTAGTCTTTCTCCAAACTCAAAATGTGGATTGCTGGTTAATTGAAGCTCCTGCTTGGTAATCATTGTATCAAGGCTTGCTCCTGTTAATTGTGTTGATATATTTTCTGCATCTAAGGTATAAGGCGTTACGAATTCATTTGCTTTAATAGCGTCCTCTGATATGGCTCCATTTGCATAATAAACTGTTTCTGCCAAAAGATGTTCAAAGCTTTCCTTAAGTACTCTGGCCTCATCAATATTGGCCCCTTCAATGGGTTGTAAGCTAGTTTCTATAAAAAACAGGTGTTCCTTCATGATTCTCTGGAAGAATAAATTTATTTCCAGAGAAATCCTAATAAACTCTTCTCTTGATAACAAAATAATCCCCCCTTAATAAATCCTATCTATTACATATTATTTGCTGAGGTAAAAAATGTGTGTATTACATGAGATTTATTCATTTATTGTGTCCATATGTAACAAAGAACTAACTTTTTAATATTATATAATATATCAATAATTAGAAAGGATGAAGATTCGTGGACAATATCTATAATGATGTTAAATATGATGCTTCTCAACTACCTCCGTGCCCCGGTGGTACCTATTATACCATACGGGCTGGTGATACGTTGTTTTCATTAGCTAGACGTTATAATACCACTGTTGATGCTATATTACAGGCTAATCCCGGTCTAGATCCTATGAATCTACAAGTAGGTCGTATAATATGTATTCCCACAGCTCCGCAGCCTGGTCAATGTCCTGGAGGTTTTCCATATCAAATAGTTGCTGGTGACACCTATTACAGCCTGGCACGTAGATTCAACACAACAGTAGAAGCTCTCATAGCTGCTAATCCAGGCGTTGATCCTAATAGGCTAATGATAGGGCAAATTATATGTATCCCTGTACCGCCCACACCAGGTCCATGTCCAGGGGGAACCTACCAAATAAGGGCTGGTGATACCTTCTATAGTATTGCGAGAAGGTTCAACACCACTGTAGAAGCGTTGATAGCTGCCAATCCTGGAGTAGACCCCAATAGATTAATGATAGGTCAAATTATTTGTCTGCCACCAGGAATACCTGGACCTATCCCCTGCCCAGGAGGCACCATCTATCGCGTTCAAGCTGGTGACTCAATGTTCCTCATAGCTCAGCGGTTCGGTATACCTCTAAATAGCCTTATAGCTGCCAACCCACAGATATCTGATCCTAGCCGTTTAACCATAGGTCAGCCCATTTGCATACCTCCTAGAATGTAAACTGAATATTTAAACAAGGGGTTTATATTACCCCTTGTTTTAATTTTATTCTTTGTTTTACCTTATTGTCCTTGCCATTCTCACTAATTTATTCTATAGTATAATAGCAAAGATTAGACTACAGAGTTGTTTCAATAATTATACCGAATGGTTATTAATAAGTATATTCTGCATGAGCTTACACAATAAGTTAAATGAGTCACAATATTTTACTGAGGAGAAAATATATGATAAAAGTACTAATCGTAGACGATTCTTCTTTTATGCGGGTTAATATCAGAAGATATTTAGAGATAGATCCAAATATTAAAGTAGTGGGCATTGCAAGAAATGGTATCGATGCTATTGAAAAGACAATTGCATTAAAACCTGATGTCATCACTATGGATATGAATATGCCTAAAATGTCTGGGATAACAGCCGTAGAACATATCATGGAAAAATGCCCTACTCCCATCATTATGATTAGCTCTTTGACCCGGCACGGTGCCAAAGAAACTATAGAGGCATTGAATAAAGGAGCTATTGATTATATTGATAAGAACGAACTTTCTAGTCACCTTTTATTGGAAAAAATATATCTTGCAAAGAATGCTACTTTTAAGTCCTTTCAACCAAAAACAGAAGATCACCAGGTTCCTAAAAGCATAGAAAAAAGCTTCTCCATAGTTGGTATTGGAATATCTACAGGAGGACCAAGAGCATTATCCTATTTTATGCCGCGTGTCTCCCCTGATATCAACGCTGGTATTTTAATCGCTCAGCATATGCCTCCTACCTTTACCCAATCCTTAGCCCAGCGATTAGATATGGAATGCAAAATAAGGGTAAAGGAAGCAGAGGATCAGGAGCCCATACAACCTGGTTATGCCTATATCTGCCCTGGTGGTATGCATATGGTAGTGAAACAGAAGGGAATTATATCCCTTTTACCTAAGAAAAAATTCCCTAAGCATCACTTTGTTCCCTCCGCAGATCTATTAATGGCCTCCATATCAGAAGTATATGGTGCCAATGCCCTGTGTATAATTATGACAGGTATGGGCTCAGATGGTTTGGAAGGTGTTAAGATTGCAAAGAAAAACAAAAGTTACATCATAGCCCAATCTCAAAACTCTTCCACCATATATGGCATGCCTAAAGCCATTATAAGCAACAATCTTCAGGATGAAATACTTCATCTTAATGATATAGGTAATAGAATCAATCAGTTATGTGGTAAAGATATGACTGTATAATGTGTAAAAAAAAGATACCATTATGTAAATCTAAGATACGAAAAGGCCAGTATTTTTGAAAATACTGGCCTAATATTTTTTAAGTAAATTTTTGGATATATCCAAATATGAAAACCGTTAAAAGAATAAGAGGTAGGACTGTAGGTAATATAAAATCTAGTTTTCTCTGGGAGCTTAATCCCTTTACCCGCATTAGCCTCTTTAACAAAGTTTTTCCAACCCCATCCATAGCGGCTAACACAAAAGGCAACATAAACAAGGGAACCTAAGGGTAGAATGTTGTTGCTGACAATAAAATCCTCTAAATCTAGTATTGTTATGCCTTTTCCAAGAGGTTGAATCCAGCTTAATACATTAAAACCTAGGGCACAGGGTAAGGATAGAATAATTATTGCTATAAGATTTACTATAGCTGCTTTTTTCCTTGACCAACCTAAAAGATCTATAGCAAAGGAGATAATATTCTCAAATACCGCTACCACAGTTGATAAAGCAGCAAAGACCATGAAAATATAGAAGGCAACTCCCCACAGCTGGCCTGCTGGCATGGAGTTGAAAATATTAGGCAAGGTAATAAAAACAAGGCCAGGGCCACTATCCGGCTGTATCCCAAAGGAAAAACAAGCTGGAAAAATAATTAGTCCAGAAGTAAAGGCCACAAAGGTGTCCAGGATTGTAATATTTATACTCTCGCCTAATAAACTACGTTCTCTCGAAATATAGCTGCCAAATATGGCCATGCTACCCATACCTATGCTTAGAGTAAAGAAGGCCTGGCCCATAGCAGCGTAAATGGTTGTCCAAAGACCATGTTTGGCTATGCTTTTTATGCTTGGCTTAAGATAGAAGGCGAGTCCCTCACCAGCTTTCGGTAGAGTTATTGAACGAATAGTTAATGTTATCATTATAATTATAAGACAGGACATCATTACCTTGGTTACTTTCTCTACCCCGTCTTGCAATCCTAAAGAACAAATCCCAAATCCTATGACACAAGCTAGTATCATCCATAAAATACTGGCAGCTGTGTTGGAGGTAAGACCATCAAAAATGGCTTCTACCTGAGCTGGCTCAACACCCATAAAATCTCCTCTTATCATATAAAACAAATAAGCCAGCATCCAACCAGTTATGGTGGTATAGAACATCATTAATAGGTAATTTCCAGCCATGCCAAACCATTTAAATGTATGCCATTTACTGTCTTTAGGCTCTAACACATCAAAAGATGTAGCAACACTCCTTTGACTAGCACGACCCACAGCAAACTCTATGGTCATAATAGGCAAGCCAAAGATTAGGAGAAATAATATGTATATAAGTACAAAAAGCCCTCCTCCATATTGACCAGTAATATATGGGAACCGCCATACATTTCCCAGACCTATAGCGCAACCAGCTGAAACAAGTATAAAGCCTAACCTGGATGCAAATTTCTCCCTTTTCTGTTCCATTAGATACACTCCTAAATATTTTAATAATAATTATACGCCTTTTTTTATATTTTGGAAAGTTTACCTTGCTTATTCTTTTAAATTTTCCATTTATATGTTATTATAAACTTGAATTTTTACTTTGTATTGGGAGGCGAAAATTTGAAGATAGTTATAATAGACGGTCAAGGCGGCAAGATGGGGAGAATGATTGTTGAACAGCTTAAAGCAGCTCTGCCCCAATGCCAATTAATAGCCATAGGTACCAACAGTATAGCAACTTCTGCTATGCTCAAAGCTGGTGCGGATCTAGGTGCAACTGGTGAAAATCCAGTTATATATAATTGTATTGATGCTGATATCATCATTGGCCCTTTGGGCATTATAGTTGCCAACGCCTTAATGGGGGAGGTAACCCCGTCTATGGCTGTTGCTGTTGGTCAAAGCAAAGCACAAAAGATATTAATTCCCATAAATAAATGCAATAACAAGGTGGTAGGTGTTCAGGACATTTCCTATAAAGAATATATCGAACTTGCCGTACAGCAAGTAAAAGAAATACTAAAAAATAAGGAACAGATGTAGAGAGGGCATTGTATAAATACGCACTCAAAGTAAAAGAAATACTAAAAAATAAGGAACTGCATTTTTAAGCAGTTCCTTATTTATATTTTCAATTACTTCTCATCAATTGTATATGTCATATTTCAAAAACCAAATCACATTTTTCTTTGATTTTCAAAACTTCAAAATACCTATTTTCTAAAGGAATCCATTCCTTAATAAAACGCTTATGCATAAAGGGGCCGTTTCTTTCAAGGATTCTACGACTTTGCTCCTGTGGATCAATTGACATAAATACCTTTAAATCATAGGTATCTATTAAAGTAGGATGCATGCTATATACCCCTTCTATTATATTGAGCTTTTTAGGTTTAACATATATAGCATCCTCTAGGGACATAATCTGACAGTTATATGGCTGATATGCAAATTCTCGTCCACTTTTTAATCCCTGTATAATCTCTTTATTAAATCTTACATAATCCACATTTCCGCCAACTTCTCTTAATCTTTCCTCTGTCCTCAAATCAGGCGTAAGGAAAAAATCATCCATGTGAAATATATTGCAGTCATATACATCCCCGATTAAATCTGCCAAGGTACTTTTCCCTGCTCCACTATTGCCGTCTATAGCAACACAAATTGGCCTATCTAGCTTCATTAGGGCATCAATTTTATCAAAGAGCTCAAAAAAACGGCAATATTCCTCTTTTACAATACGATATGAAGGATTATATAATTCCCTATATACATCACTATGACTAACCGGTGGATACCCCTTTATTTTATATTCCTCTAAATAAGCATCCAAGTCCTGCAAGGAATAAGGTAAAGAGCCATCCTGACAACACTCTCTCAAAACATGGAGCTTTTCTTCAAAGGCATCTACGCTACCTTTAACAGAATTGGCGGTGCTTACGAAAAATTTATTAATGGTTTCCAGCTCAATATCCCTATCCTCTAAGGCTGAAAGATGAAGCCTACAAAGGCCATTACCAATACTTTCAAAAGTTTGTACAATGGTTTTATTTGATCCTTGTTTTTTTCTTGAGTGGAATTCATCCTTCAAATGTTTTAAGCTTTCATTTTCATCAGGGATCATATGTCCACCTGCAAATTCATTCTGGTATATAAGCTTAACCATATCTTGAAGCTGCATCTTCGGATACAGCTGATACTGCTTCAACAGTAAATTTTTTAAATCACCGTTATTTGCCATTTTCTACTAACCCTGCTCTCTTTAAGGCTATTACAATGATGGGGATAATTATTATTTGAATAACTATTCCCGGAATTCCTTTTATAAAGGCATTGCTTATAAAGATTTGCCATGTGAAAGGTTGTCCGCTAAGGCCAAGTAGGATCAAGCTCGCAATACCCCATACAATCCTTCCAACTAGCATAGATATTAATAAAGCTGGAATCACATATACATCTTTTTTAGGAAATAATTTATATAAAAGACCTGTCAATAAGCCATAAGCAGCCAACTCAAAACTCATAGCAATAGCTCCAGGAAACATGAGTGGCATAGCTGTGATAACACTCTTTAGAATAGGTGTAATAAAGCCCACTACCAAGCCATAAGGCCAACCACATACAAATCCTGCTAGTAATACTGGAATATGCATGGGTAACAAACGTTGCCCCAGTTCTCCTATATGCCCTATAAATTGAGGTAACACAATACCTAAAGCAATAAATAAACCGGCTAGTACTAAATTTCTAGTAGATGTTTTATTCATACTATCCCTCCAAACCTTTTGTAAAAATAAAAAAACCATTAAGATAAAGCCTTCTACTGAAAGCCAATACCTTCATGGTACAGAAATTAGCGTCAATTTATGTATTTAAATATATATGCTAGCTTAAGAGAACAAAAAAGTTATCGTGGTAGTTTTCACAAGTACCGGCTTCTGCCAGCAGTTGTATTTATTTTACCATAAAACATAAATAAGTCAATTTAATCTGCCCTGTATAATTTTTAAGCTAAGAACCTGCTATACTCCGATACCAGGCTCTTAGCTTAAAGCCAGACCTAGAGTGCTGATCTGCATCACTCTTCCCATAACACCACTGGCCTCCTACTTATCCGTAGGTATCCCTATTCAGCTCTTCCTGGAGTTAAGAAAAATCCTGCCATAGAAGACAAAGTGGTCAATATAAAGCTACCAAAAAAGCTAGACATAAATTTGAAACCAATAAAATAAGCAACCATTGATTGATCTGAATTACTTCCAAAACCTCCAAATTCAGCTAAAGTTCCAACAAGACTGAATTGGGTCAAATATGCAAGGATTCCTACAATCAAAGAATACATTAATGCTGGTAAAATCACACTCCTCAAAGGACTAGGGGAACCATATCTTTTTGCACGCATTCCTTGAATAAAGAATATCACTACTAGAATAATTACTACGAAATATAATACTACAACTAAATCATCATTAAAGGTTTGTTTTAAAACATCTAATCCTTTTATCAACGATATTTTTATAGTTCCATCATTACTTTGAGCCATACTAAACATTCGTCCTAGAATATAAGGAGCAGCTTCTCCCTTAAAACCAATATTAAGTGTACCCCAGCTTCCCATTAATAATAAATATATACTAAAAAGAATACCAATCAAATATGCTATCCTTTTTTGTACAGATGCGTAGGGAACTAGTTGGCTAGTACCATCCAGTGCTGATATTAGTAGTATGGAAGTTACCAGAATAATTCCTACTAAAAGGGCAACAGCAATAAAGGCACCATCAAATAGCCATTCATAAGATTTGATAGCTGTTCTTTTCTTCATCACCTTTACATAAGTGGCATAGCCTAATATTTGGGATACAAGCGATATTAACAACCCATGAAAAATACTAACAAGAAAGCTATAGGATTTTTTTAATGAAAAAACAATATCTATTATACCATTATTTGGTAGGGTATAGTTTCTTGCACTTATTATAGAAATTAAGCCTAACACCAGCCCATAACATAGACTTACAGCCAGGGTGTCTACATAGTTAAAACTATTTCCCTGTTTGCATTCTTTTCTGGCTTGAAATATTCCTATAACAAAGAATGTAATTATGGGTAAAATAATCAATACAGGCAGTATGATAGTAAATTTAACAGTTCCTTCTTCTAATGCGCTTATACCAATGTTAAGCTTTGCAAGATTGGACAATAAAGTAAAATCAAATGAATTTGCAATTTTTATTTCTAATAAAGAGCCCATATCTCCCCAGCCAAATAGTTCCTGTACAATTATTCTATTAACAAATTCATTAATTGAACTGGATATTATGAGACATATGAAGAATACAATACCAATAGCCAATAGGCTTCTACCAATCACACTCTTGATATCTATGAATCTAGCTAAATTTTCAAAGCTAAGATTTTCAAAACTAATGCCAACATCTATATTACTACTTTGATTATCTTTATTTTCTTCATCGCTGCCAGCACCAATTATATTAGCAATACCCTGCAAAGCAGATTGATTGGCTTTTTTAATACTATATAAAGATATCCCACATTTACTACAATACAAGTCACTAGAGCCTACGCTTTGACCGCATTCCTTACAAAACTTAGCGTCACTTTTAGTTAATGTTATATTTTTTTTGTTTTCATATAATACAGCTCCATCTCTTGAGCAATAGAGTGCAAAATCTTCATTCTCTTGACCGCAATATCTACAGTACATATGCAAATCCCCCCTTAGCCAATTTTCCCACCACAACAATTACAATACTGAAAACTTACTGGGATTTCTGTTTCACATCGTCTGCAAATTGTTAGTTCTTCTTGGTCATTCTCTGTCGAAGATCCTTGAACTTTTTTGCCACAATTCATGCAGAACTTGTTTTCTGGCAGCAAAGAGGCACCGCACTCACAAACTAAACCTCTTTCCTCTTTAATCTTTTCATCAATGGCTTTAAAAGACTCAAAAATATATTTATCCAGTGCTATAATTTCATCGACTATAGAGTTCATGGTATTATCCACTAGTTTTCCATTTCTTATGCTGTTATAAGCCAATTCTCCTAAAGCTAACATGCGTTCTGTTCTTTTTTGCTGGTTTTGATTTAATTGCTCTCTTATTGCCATCATTTCTTGAGAAGTCTTCAGTTTGGTTTTACCCATTTCTATGCCTTTTTTTATACTGTTGATTCCTTGTTGTAATGAGGGCTGTATGTTACTCATAATATCATCCTTTCTATGTATTCATTTATATTTAAGCAGTGTATATTTCCAATATACACAAACAAGGAAAAATCTCATTATCCATGGAATAATCTTACATATAATAGGGTTCGACACAAGACAAAAAATTCCTTCTTTTAAATGGAGTAGATAATATATGACAAATAAAAAACCCTTGTAACAATATGTTACAAGGGTTTTTCCTGGAGCTGGCAAGAGGACTTGAACCCCCAACCTGCTGATTACAAGTCAGCTGCTCTACCCATTGAGCTATGCCAGCATACTTCAACTAAATTGGCGACCCGGAAGGGACTCGAACCCTCGACCTCCAGCGTGACAGGCTGGCATTCTAACCAACTGAACTACCGGGCCTCAACCGGGCCTCCTAAAATAAAGGAGAGTGGTGACCCCTAGGGGATTCGAACCCCTGTTACCGCCGTGAAAGGGCGGTGTCTTAACCACTTGACCAAGGGGCCACATTGGTGACCCATCGGCGATTCGAACGCCGGACTCCTTGATTAAAAGTCAAGTGCTCTACCAGCTGAGCTAATGGGTCACGTGCTTAAGACATGTTATATAATACAATATAATGGCCCCTTATGTCAACAACAAAATTCATCTTATTATAAAAATATCTTAAAAAAGAGCCTGTTTCCTCACAAAATTGTCAAAATAGACATGGATAAAGCCTTTCCTTATACTATTATATCCGGAAAGGCTTAATTACATTACCCAACTATTTATTTGCCAAAAATTCGTTTAATGCGTTTACTAGATCATCAGCATTAATTCCATGCACCATAGAAGCCTGTTCAATGGTTTCACCACTAGAAGCAGGGCATCCTAGACAGTGCATACCGAATTGCATAAAAATAGGGGCTGTTTCTCTATCTAACATTAGCACTTCAGCTATAGTCATGTCTTTGTTAACTTTCGCCATTTCATAACCTCCTATCTGTCCAACTCACCTTATATAATATACCTTTTTGGTCAAGTATTCAATAGTTTTTTATTTTTCTTTTTATTCGACCTTTTTATATATTAGTAACTTTCATTACAACTTGCAATTTTATATATTATAATAATTATCCAGTTGAGTTTTGTATAAACGTGCAAAGCTTCCATTTAAGGCTATTAATTCTTCAAAACTTCCTTCTTCTTCAATGCCATCATCTGATAACACGATAATTCGCTCTGCATTTCTGATAGTGGATAAACGATGAGCTATTACAAATGTCGTCCTATTTTGGGCCAATTGCTGTAAAGAACTTTGAACGATTTTTTCACTCTCGTTATCTAAAGCACTGGTAGCCTCATCAAAGATAAGGATGGGAGGGTTTTTTAAAAAAACTCTGGCAATGCTCAATCTTTGTTTTTGTCCACCAGATAATTTAATACCACGCTGGCCAATATCAGTATAATATCCATCCGGTAAATCCATTATAAACTCATGAGCGTTGGCTTTCTTGGCTGCTTCAATAACCTCCTCCTTGGTGGCATTAGGTTTACCATACCGGATATTTTCTAAGACTGTTCCTGAAAACAAATAAACATCCTGTTGCACAACACCTATACTCTTTCTCAGGGAGTCCAGCTTAATTTTTCTAATGTCTATGCCATCAAGTAATATCTTCCCTTCAGTTAATTCATAAAACCGCGGGAGTAGGGAACATAGAGTGGTTTTTCCCACGCCGGAATAACCAACTAAGGCAATATATTCTCCTGCTTTTACCTTTAAATTTATATTTTTTAAAACATAATCCTGGCCCTTACTATACTTAAATCCTACATTTATAAACTCTACATCCCCTTTTACATCCTCTAACTCAATGGCATTGGGCATATCTTTAATATCCGGTTCAATCTCTAAAATATCCATAAATCGCTGGAATCCACTAATGCCTTGCTGAAACTGTACAGTCATATGATTAAGCTTCTGTACTGGCTCAATGAGGCTACTAATATACATTAAAAAGGTTATCAAATCAGCTAAATCCAATGTTGCTTTGACAATGCAAACACCGCCAAACACAACAACTGTCACCGTGATCAAATGGATAAAAATATCCACTCCATTGTAAATAAATGCTTCGTTTCTATAAATGTTCTTTCGGCTTTCTAGGAACTTATTATTTTGCTTTGCAAACTTCTTTATTTCAAGTTCTTCATTTGCAAAAGACTTTACAACCCTAATTCCCGAAAGGCTATCTTCCACCTGAGCATTTATATCACCAATCTTTTCGTAATTTCTTTTAATAGCGGCATTTATTTTTTTATTAAAATAAAGAGAATATATAGCCATAATGGGCAAAAAAGCAAATACCACTAGAGCTAGTTTTGTATTTATTCTAATCAATATGACAAATGCTCCAATAAACTTAACCAAATATACAACATAATCTTCAGGCCCATGATGGTACAACTCTGATAATAACAACAAGTCGTTGGTAATTCTAGACATTAATTTTCCTATTTTTCGCTCATCATAGAAGCTAAAGGACAGCTTTTGATAATGCCCAAATAACTCCTTCCGCATATCGTTTTCCATCATAGCACCCATTACATGGCCCCAATAGTCATAATAGAAATTACAGGCTTTTTGTATGATGACTAAGAAAATCATTAAAGCGCCTACTTGATAGATCTGCTGTAATGGATTGCTCATATTTCCTTGCAATACATTTTTGGTTATATATCTTGTACACAATGGAATAACCAATGTTACTGTAGCTGCAATAAATGCGCATACTATAACAGAAAAGAATAAACCTAGATATGGTTTATAATATGAAAAAAACTTCTTTATTCGAAAGCTCAATTCCTTATCCTCCTCTATTGGGGAGGGCTAAACCATAATCACCCTCCCTTTTATAATTTTCTTTATCTCTAACAGTCTTCTTTTTTTCATCTGAAACACCCTTTCTATGGTATTTCTTACATCACAGCTCAGCCGTGATGTAAGATACATGTTTTCATTAAGCCTTTGAATGTAAATATTACGCCTATACTATTATATTTCTATAATAATTATAATAAAACCTCTTTTGTCTCCCTCCAATTTGTCTTAGGAGTATGTTGCATTTCTTGTTTTTTATGATATTATAATAATTGCAAATACAGTTAAGGATGATATATATGGCATTTTTGTCTTTTTCAGAAACTTATCATATGTTTGATATAACCCCGGTGGAAAACTTGTTTATACAAGAGTTCATGCTGAAAGCACCGGGGGATTTTGTCAAGGTTTATTTATATGGCCTGAAGCAATGCTACCATCCCGTTCAGTCTGAAAATTCAATCGAAAGCTTCGCTAAAGCTCTCTGCCTGGAAGAAAAGGTAGTGGAAAATGCCTTTCTCTATTGGGAGCGCCAAGGAATAATGCGGGTCCATAAGGATAAGGATCAGCTCTTATCTATAGAGTATTTAAATATTAAGGACATGCTTTACAATAACAAACATGAACCCAGCCAAGCCCTTTATCATTATAAAGACTTCAACCAAAACCTTCAGGCTATATTCGGTAATAGAATGCTTACGCCTCAGGAATATCTTAGAATCTACGACTGGATAGAAATCCTTCTTCTACCAGCTGAGGTTGTGCTGATGATGGTACAGTTTTACATAAGCAAGAAAGGCAATCGAATAAGTATAAACTATCTTGATAAGGTGGCACAAAGCTGGGCTAACGATGGTATTAATACCCTGCAAAAGGCCGAAGAATACATAAAGCAGTACGAATCCTATTATCAAGAAACTATTGCTGTGCTTAAGTATCTGGGCATCCATCGTTCCCCTTCAAAGGCTGAACTGGATCTATATAAAAAATGGCAGGATGTTTGGGGGTTCTCCTTAAATGCTATCCTAGAAGCCTGCAAAGAAACTACCAAGATCCAATCCCCAAATATGGCCTATTTGGATAAAATTCTTGAAAGCTTATATAAACTGGGTCTATCCTCTCAGCAGGAGATAAAGATCTACCTATCTTCCAGAGATAGCGTTAATGATAAAATAAAGGATGTTCTTTTCAACTTAGGCTACAAGGATACTGCTCCCACCCCTGAGCATCAAGCCCTATATCTAAAATGGACCAGTAATTGGGGAATGGATCATGAAGTGGTACTTCTAGCCTGCAGACAAGCTGTACGTAAAAAATCCAGGACAAATATAAATCAGGTTGATGAAATTCTAACGGCATGGAAAAAACGAGGGTTTGTTAAAGCTCAGGATATTAGAAACTATCTAAGGCAGAAGAAGATTTTAATAGATCAGATAAAAGCTGTTCTTGATAGGGCAGGAGATAATCGAGAGGTTACTGCCTCCGACCAAAAGTTATTTACAAAATGGATCAAAGAATGGAATATGCCCTATGAATTAATACTACTAGCTGCTGAATACTCTACCATGGCAGAAAATAAGCTGCCCTTTATCAACAAAATTTTAAGTAATTGGTATAATATGGGCATTACAACTGTAAAAGAGGCCAAAGCCGACCATGAACGTCATATTCAAGGCCTTGAAGTAGCTGCTAGCAAAACTTCCAGCATGAAAAAACAAGTAGATTTTACCCAATTTGAACAGCATAGCTATACTGATGAGGAACTGGAAGAACTATTTGAAGACATAGAGAATGTATAAATTATGCTATTGTATCAATAGCCATAAATCTCATAAATGATAATTGCTTAACTTACACAAAAGACTAAATTAGGAAGTAGATAATATGAGTAAGTCTTTTTTAATGGAAATACTACAAGAATATGATGAAATCCGAAGAGAGGCAGTACAGGCTCTTGACCAAAGACGACGAGAAATATCCAACAAAATACCCGAAATTGAAAAAATACACAAAGATATGATTGAACTAATGGCCACAAAATCTAGAGAGATTATACTCTATCCTCAAGCTTGTTCTGATACTGTAGAACAATTGCAAAAAAAGATCTCTCTGCTAAAAGCCAAACAGCTAGAACTGTTGGAGAAAAATGGTTATCCTAAGGATTATCTTGAAATACAATATCGATGCAGCCATTGCCAAGATACTGGTTATGTTGGCTATCCCGTTAAAGAAAAATGTCGCTGCCTCATTCAGCGCTTACTGGAGAAGACCTATCAACTATCTAATATCCAAGAACTTGACTATGAAAATTTTTCTACCTTTGATCCCATGGTTTTCCCTGAAGAGCCTTTGGAAAATAGTAAGCTGAATCAAAGACAGTATATGATCCAGCTTAGGGATAGGCTTATAGAATATGTATCTCATTTCCCTGATAATGATAAAAAAGTCATACTCTTTACTGGCAAGACCGGTCTTGGCAAAACCTTCTTGCTAAACTGTATGGCCAAGGCAATCATGGATAAGGGGTATACTGTAATAAGAATTTCTGCCTATAAATTATTCGATCAGCTATTCTATAGCGCTATATCAAATAAGTCTGATTATGAATCACTACAAAGCCAGCTCTTTGAAGTAGATGCACTAATAATCGACGACCTGGGCACCGAAACCCGCCGCAACAATTATACCACAGAGGATCTTTTCAATATTATAAATGAACGGACTATGCAGCGCATCCATACTTTTTTATCTACCAATCTAAGTCTCGCAGAGCTTAGACAGCGCTATTCGGATCGGATTACATCCAGGCTTTTTGATACTTCCAATACCATGTTAATTCGCTTTCAAGGTACTGATATTAGATTACGGAAAAATGGCAAGAAAAATAACAAAAATTAAGCCCATCAGAATTCCTGATGGGTTTTTTCATAATTAGCAAATTTAGTATACTGCCCTAACCATACCAGCTCTACTGTGCCTGTAGGACCGTTACGCTGTTTTGCTATGATTACCTCTGCAATATTTTTCTTTTCTGTATCTGGGTTGTAGTACTCATCCCTGTACAAAAATGCCACTAGGTCAGCATCCTGCTCAATGGCTCCCGACTCCCTCAGGTCGCTGAGCATAGGTCTATGATCAGTTCTTGCTTCAGGTGCCCTGCTAAGCTGGGACAGGGTCACTACAGGTACTCCTAATTCCCTAGCTAGAGCTTTCAAGGAACGAGAAATTTCAGATATCTCCTGCTGCCTACTCTCAGCCCTGCCTCTGCCAGACATAAGCTGTAAGTAGTCTATTATAATCATACCCAATCCCTTTTCCAGCTTTAGTCGCCGCGCCTTTGAACGCATCTCCATGACAGAAATGCCGGGGGTATCATCGATATAAATAGGAGCCTGAGACAGGGGCCCTGCTGCCTCTACTAGCTTAATCCAATCCTCTTCACTTAAATCACCAGTTCTTATCTTCTGAAGCTCTACATTAGCTTCAGCGCTGAGCATACGCTGCACTAGCTGATCCTTGGACATTTCCAGACTAAATATGGCCACCGGCACGTTGGCACGGATAGCAGCATATTGTGCTATATTGAGTACAAAACTGGTTTTACCCATGGATGGGCGCCCGGCCACTAGAATGAAATCCGATGGCTGGAGGCCTGAAGTCTTCTGATCAAAATCATGAAAACCAGTTGGCACTCCAATGATCTTGCCTTTATTCTTAGACAGTTCCTCAATCTTAGCATAGGTATCCAGGAGCACAGTTTTGATAGGTTCAAAGTCACTGGCCGTATTTCGCTGGGTAATCTGAAAAATGCTCTTTTCAGCATGGTCTATAATTAAATCTATTTCTTCTCTAGCCTCATAGCTCTGCTTTATAATTTCATTGCAGGCTGCGATGAGCCTTCGCAGTATTGCCTTCTCTTCTACAATATCCACATAATATTTAATATTGGCAGTGCTGGGCACAGCCATGGAGAGGTCACTTAGATAAGCTACACCGCCTACAGCCTCTAATGTGCCTCTCTGCCTTAGCTGTTCTGTAACTGTTACTAGATCGACAGGTTCACCCCGATCATATATCTCAACCATGCTGTCAAATATTTCTTTATGGGCATCAGCGTAAAAATCATCACTATTGAGAAAGTCAGTAGCCGTAGCTACCGACTCTTTATCCAACAGCATACAGCCTAATACCGACTGTTCCGCCTCCATATTGTGGGGAGGCATTCTGGACATGGTCTCCATAATGCTCATCCTTTATGCTTCCTCTACCTTTACAGTAAGTTTTCCACTAATTTCAGGATATAGTTTCACTTCAAGCTCCATTTGGCCTAACTGTTTTATAGGTTCATTGAGTACTATCTTCTTTCTATCGATGGTAATATTATGCTGTTTTTTCAGCTCCTGTGCAATCTCCTTATTGGTAACAGAACCAAAGAGTTTGCCGTTTTCACCACTTTTAGCTTTGATAACCAAAGTAATGTCAGATATTTTCTTAGCCAGCTCTCTAGCCTCCTGCTTTTCTTGCTCGATACGTTTTTGTTGTGCTCTCTCTTTATTTTTAAGTTCATTAAGATTAGATTTGGTAGCTTCTACCGCCAATCCTTTAGGAAACAAGAAATTTCTAGCGTACCCATCGCTAATATTAACTACATCTCCTTTAACTCCAGTACCCTTTACATCTTTAAGCAAAATTACCTTCATTTGCTTTCACCTTCCTCACTTAAGTATTCTTCTACAGCCTTTATAACTCTTTCCCTGGCTTCTTCCATAGTAATATCCTCCAACTGGGCACCAGCAATGGTCATATGCCCTCCCCCACCCAGCTTTTCTAATATTAATTGTACATTAATACCCCCCAAAGATCTACCACTAATAATCACTCCACCATCTACCTGGGCCAATACAAAGGAAGCATTGATTCCCCGGATAGTCAGGAGGGTATCAGCTGCCTGAGCAGCGATAAGGGATGGATTTTTTACTCCGGGAGGACACTCTGATGCAGCAATGCCATCCTCTATTATATAAGCATTCTTTACTGTCTCTGCCCTGGCCATATAGGTTTCAATATCATCCCTGAAATACTGACGAGCTGATGTAGGATCCGCACCTGACCGCTTCAAATAGGAAGCAGCTTCAAAAGTACGTACTCCTGTCTTAAAGGTAAAACTTTTTGTGTCCATAGTAATTCCCGCTAATAGTGCATCTGCTTCTAGTGGCTTTAGTTTTAGTTTTTCATCAAAGTATTGCACTATCTCCGAAACCAACTCACTGGCTGAAGAAGCATAGGGTTCCAGATAGGTCAAAGTAGCAGTTTCTATAGACTCTGCACTTCTGCGATGATGATCTATGACCACTATTCTCTCTGCCGTTTCTATAAGCTCTGGTGCTATTGTAAAACTAGGACGATGAGTATCCACCACTATAAGGAGGGATGAGCTGGGATCTAGCCTAGCCATAGCTTCTTTAGAAGAAATAAAAAGGTTATTGTATTCTTCCCTTTTTTCTATCTCCTCCATAAGATAGTGTATAGAAGGATTAGACTCCTCTAACACGATATATGCATCAACATCAATATATCGAGCACATCTATACAGACCTAAAGCCGATCCTATAGAATCAAGATCAGGAAGTTCATGGCTCATAATAAATACATTCCGAGATTGCTCCATAAGCTCTCTAAGTACTCCTGCTATAACTCTAGATTTGACCTTTGTACGTCTTTCTACAGCCTTGGTCTTGCCGCCATAAAAAGAGAGCTTGCTTCCTTTTTTTACTACTACCTGATCTCCGCCTCTGCCTAGAGCCATATCCAAGGCGGTCTTGGCATAACTTGAGCTTTGCAGTGGGCTATTTGCTTCTGCCCCAACCCCTATACTTAAAGTAGGGGTTATCTGATTTCCCATATCTATTTCCCGTACACTATCTAGTATATCAAATTTTTGGGCCTCTATCTTATCCAATATTTCTGAGTCCATTATCATAAGAAATTTATCCCGTTCGTACTTTTGCAAACCTGCATTAAGATTCATTGCCCACTTACTAAGACGGCCTTCTATCTCAGCTACTACCATAGGCCTGTTTGGTTCATCGGTATTGGACAATACCTCATCATAGTTATCTACATATATATGGGCTAATACCAGTTGTCCTTTTTTAAACTTCTCTTCAAAAACAGTTTTATCTGTTATGTCCTTCCAATAGAATATAAGTATTTTTTTTGATTCATCTAATTCCCTGTCTATCTCAACAGGAGAACAGGTAATACTATATATTCTATCATTGAAACTGATAGGTTCAAACCTGCTTTCCTCTTCCTGGGATTGATTAAAATCTAACTGAGGCAGGTATTGATTTAAATTCTTTCCTACAACCTCTTTATCCTCAAGTATTTGACCAAGAAATTTATTATACCAAATAATGGTGCCGTCTCTCTGGGTTACTACTACTGGCATAGGCACAGTTAATATAGCACTCTTGGTAGCTAAATCAATACTAAAGGAAAGGTTCTCCAGGTGTTGGGTTATTTTCCTATTCCGGTTTTTTTGGACCTTAAAATTATAATATATAATTCCGCAACAAACAATCAAAGCGAGTATCCCAATTATCCATTCATAGTATATCAGAAATAAAGCTAACACTAGAATAGTACCTAACATTATCTTTATCTCTGTATCCATATTCCCTTTTAATTTAAACCTTTTCATAGGATCACACCTTTAAACTAGTCTCTACTTCGACCACTATACACCTTTCTAACACTAAATATTTGATCAAAGATACCCAAAAGCATCAGAGCTACTGGTAAAAATATAAAGGCTACTACCATTATCAACACAACCACAACTCCTGGTAGACCCTTTTGTGCTAGAAAAAAGTTGACCACTGACAAACCTTGAACAGTAAAAACAAAAGTAAACACCGAAGAAACTGTGTATAGTACCACATCAAAGTTGGATACATTCATCCAAGTCCCTATGACTGCAATAAGCATAATGCCTAAAAATCCTCGCCCTGTTCCCCTGGGAAGGGACCAATTTCTAAAAAGAGGCACATAGGGGGTAGATACCTTTAGTTTCTTTAAAACAAACCGGGAAATAAGAAAACTTAGGCTTCCCATGATTAATGAATTTATTAGTAACATAGAAGGAAACAAAGGAAGCAGGTCCTTCATTTGGGCTATAATTCTTTGAATAAATCTGTCAACAGAATAGCCTTCTTCTAGCATTCCTAAAGCCTGATATTGTTTTAGAAACCCTTGTATATTAGTTGAATTAGATTGTAAAAGAACTTTTATATTGTTTAGTAAAAAATCAAAAAAGCTCTCACCTCTTATCCAAGTAAAAGCTTGCAAAAATAGTAATGCGGATAATAATACGCCTCCTGCTGAGAGGATTATGGCTTCATTCATTTCTAAATTTTTCTTATAAACTACTATCAGGCTTAGTACTATAAATATATTTAATGTAAAAGCTGTTATGCCCAAAAAAGGATCTACCAACAATGCTAAAACAAGACAAGATATTCCTAAACTAACAATTCCTCCTAGGATTCCCCTTCTGGCTCCCACTACGACAAAGGGAACGGGGAATAATAGCACCAAAATATTGAGTACAGGTATAAAAAACAACAGAAAAGCTAAAGCAATGGTTACTACTCCCACAATTATGCTTTCTAAGGCTGCTTTTAAAGTTTTGTCCATTATATACACTCCAAATTATATTAAATTCTAAAATTCAGCATGAGAATCTCTTAGATGTTGTTGAAGCTCTGATAAATCTCCATAACTTTGCTCTATATCGTTATCTTCTATTATTCCCAAACGAATCTGGTCCTCTATAGCCTGGTCAATCAGGGCATAATGAATACCCAGTCTTTTTCCAAGGAGATAGCAGGTAATAATAATATTACCTAGACACTGGGCTAGAGCCTCTTGAGAAGCCTTTGCACCACTTGCCAACATATTAAATATTTCAGCTACTGAATTAAGCATTTGGCATTTTAGCCATTCTATCAATCGAATATTTTTGGTAATATCAAAATCTCCAGATCTAACCCTGGACACTGTATCAACCCCATTTCCTAGGCATAGCGTACAAATGCTTTTATATAATACTATTCGCTACTCCTTGAGTTTTTCCTACTCTTTAGAGTAAAATCTTGGATAAGAACCTAAAATTTTAAAAAACTTACACTGTTTATATAATTGCTCCAAGGCCTCCTTAACTACAGTATCATCCTTGTGCCCCTCTAGATCCACCAGAAATAGATATTGACCTAGGAGGGTACGCATGGGTCTGGATTCAATTTTTGTAAGATTTATATTCATGTCAGCAAAGATCTTAAGGGCACGAAACAGACTTCCAGGCTTATGGTCTACAGTAAAAGCCAAAGTGGTCTTATCCCTTCCTGTCCGTTGAGCCTCTTTATTTGAAATAACCACAAAACGGGTGCTATTTCCATTATGATCTTGAATTCCCTCTTTTAGAATCTTAAGGCCATAAATATGGGCAGCACGTAAATTTGCAATTGCAGCCCAAGGAAGTTCACTATCCCTCACTAGTACAGCCGCTGCTGCAGTGCTTTGTGTGGCGTCCCGCTGCACATTCTTTAAACAGCTATCTAAAAACTTTCTGCATTGGGCCAAGGCCTGAGGATGAGACAATACCCTTTTTATATCCTCCATCTTTACTCCATTTCTGGCCATTAAACAATGCTGAATGGGTATAACAAGCTCTTTTATTATATTCAAATTGACTTCATGAACCAGTATATCAATAGTCAGGTTGACAGTACCTTCCATAGCATTTTCTATGGGAACTACGCTTTCAGATACTTCTCCCTCTGCCACAGCATATATTAACTCCTGTATACTATCATATTCTACAAGCTGATCATTGGTTTCTTTAGTACGTATAAGAGCTGCGTCATGGGTAAAAGTTCCTTTGGGGCCTAAATAACCTATCTTTTCCATATTCTTTCTCCACTATCTATTTAGTCTAAAATTCATTGTATATGGAAGCTGTTGCTTTGTCAATTTCTTTGTTTTGTCACATAGACTAGAATAGGGAGAATGGAGGTGTATAAACCTTGGGAGCTTTGAAAGGTTTTAGTAAACTATCTTCTGCCAAACTTAAGTTGATAGGAATTTTAATTATTATACCTGTTTTAGCCTTACTTGTATTTATATATATTGACCATAACATCAATCCTGCTATTATAACTTTTTCTGAAGCCAGGATACAGGCCATAGCCCAAACTGCCATGATCGATGCCGTTAAGGAAATCCTGGGCAGCAGCATTAAATATACGGATTTTGTAAATGTTCTTACCGATTCCGATGGTAATGTAACCATGATACAGGCCAATACAATGAAAATGAACGATTTAGCTTCTCAGGTTTCAGAAAAAGCCCAGGAAACTATACGTTCCAAGGGCAATGAAGGCATCACTGTTCCTTTAGGGACCATCACCGGCAGTAAACTCTTGGCAGGTATGGGGCCAAATATCCGTGTCAGGGTAATATCCTTCCCTGCTGTTGCTACAGACTTCGACTCTGAATTTGAGTATTCAGGAATAAACCAAACCCGACACAAAATATATTTAACCTTAAAAGCACGCATACGCATAGCCATACCCTTAAATACTGCTGATATAAATATTTCCCTTCGTGTACCTGTCACCGAAACTATTATAGTGGGGGATGTACCTCATACCTACATAAATGTGCAAGATAGGGGAGATATGTTAGAATTAGTTCCTGTAGAATAAGCAGGTTATAAATGAAATACAAAAAAGCGAAAGCCATTTATATAACTTTCGCTTTTTTTCTTCATAAATTATTCGCTAGTATAGGGCAGTAGTGCAATAGCTCTTGCTCTTTTGATAGCTACTGTCAGTTTTCGCTGATGTTTTGCACAGTTGCCGGAAATCCTTCTAGGCAAAATTTTGCCGCGATCTGTCATATACTTGCGAAGTCTGTTAGCGCCTTTGTAGTCAATTTTTTCGACTTTATCTATACAAAAGCTGCAAGCCTTTCTTCTATTCCTTCTTGCTCCGGCTCTGCCTCTTTTTCTTTCTTCAGCCATTCCTTCCTACCTCCTTGTCCTTAAAATGGAAGTTCATCTTCTCCGCCTTCATAGGGGCCAAAATCAGAAGTAGTGGTGTCAACGCTATCCTGAGACATACTGGAACCAGTACTTGTATCCGTTTTTCCTTCTCTCCAGTCTAAAAAGCGAACCTCATCCGCTACTACTTCAGTGGTATAACGACGTTGTCCATCCGGTGTATCATAGCTTCCTGTTTGTATTCTACCAGCAACTGCTACTAATCTACCTTTATTTAGGTATCTTGCACTAGTTTCGGCTTGACCTCTCCACACTACTATCGGAATAAAGTCTGCCTCTCTTTCTCCCTGTTGATTGGTGAAATTTCGATTTACCGCTAAAGTAAATCTGGCTACAGGTATTCCACTGGTTGTGTAACGTAGTTCTGGGTCCCTTGTTAGACGGCCAATTAAAACAACCTTATTTAACATTTTTGACACCATCCTTATTAATCATCATCACAAATTAATCATCTTCACGAACGATGATATAGCGAATCACATCGTCAGTGATTCTATAATTACGTTCCAGTTCTCTAGGGAGTTCAGAATCAGCACTAAAGTTCATCTGAATATAGTACCCTTCACGGAACTTTTTAATGGGATAGGCTAATCTCCTCTTACCCCATTCTTCTACAGTTTCTACTTGTCCACCCTCAGCGGTAATTAGATTAGTAAATCTTTCAACCATAGCCTTAATGGCTTCCTCTTCCATAGTAGGACGAAGGATGTAGAT
>ERZ773359.2500-NODE-2500-length-23094-cov-132.658753_pt1 | contig 23094 bp, 22 predicted proteins | sample MGYA00374955_ERZ773359 | MGnify/ENA primary metagenome ERZ773359 (study PRJEB29098, sample SAMN04486028) | biogas fermenter metagenome | study: EMG produced TPA metagenomics assembly of the Biogas fermentation microbial communities from Germany - Plant 4 DNA1...
TCTTCCTCATCCTCTTCTTCTCCGGCTGTTGGATTGGTTTTTTCAAAATATTCCTCAGCACTTATATATTCCCACTTGCCCGTTTCATGGTTGTATTTCTCATACCATAAGTTTTTAAGCTGGATTACCACCGAGTCGTGGGTAATCATATTATTGCCCTTTGCATCTTTTTTTACCCTAAGAGGCGGTCTTCCAGGCACCAGCGGCTGCTCATCCGGACCTTCCGGAGGCGTTATTATAATTTTATAAGCAGGATCTGAATTATAAGTTACCAATTGAAGTACATCGTTTACATATTCAATATACTGTTTTTTGGCAACTATTTTAAGATAATAAGTGGAATTAGGAGTCAAACCTGTAATAGAAAATTTATACCCAATTAAATTATTCCCGTCAAATACAAAGTTCCCGCTTCCCATATTTGCATCCGATGCAATCTTAGTATGGGGCGGTGGATTATCAACGGTATTTGGATCATCAACAAGCCAGATGTCATATAAAACATCTGTATCAATTTCCCCATCTGCTTTAGCAGGTGCCCTCCACAAAATTGTAGCACTGCGGGGTTCTAATTCATCCTGGTAGCTTATAATAACTTCCCCGTCAAAACGTTTAAACGAATCCACAAGTTCAGGTGATGCAGGTCTTGAAGGCACTTCTGACTCTTTCAGGAAGACTTCCTGGGACTCAATTCTAATGCCTTTATAGACATCCTGCCCATTCCTGGTCACTATTGCCCTGATTATAAAGTAATGCTGTATATCATCATATGGGATGGTAACAAAAAACTCTGTTCCGTTAACCTCTGACATGTACTGGGGCAACTCATTTGAATCAGCATTTCCTCGGTATATATGATATGTAATATCTATATCCCCGTCACCTAAACCTGTAACCACAGGAGTCCATTCCAATTTCCACACGGTACCCTCCGGTGTGGAAGACATTTTTGTGGTTTTTACCAGTATAAAACTGCTCACCGCAATGGTTTTGGTGTACTGGTTTCTCTTTATTTCCTCATCTGTAATATCAGGTTCAATCCTTACATAATACACCCTTCCCGGGTCCCTTACATTGTGTATATACTCAAGCTTCCCCGTAGATTCATTGACGGACACCGCTTTTCCTTCCCCTATCTGGTCTTTCCCTATAAATATAGGAGGAGTATTGGCAAAAGTTTCGTTTTCCGATACATACAGCTTGTAACCTATTCTCCCGTCAGAATCCCAGACATCGTCCCACTCTATTTTAATTTGATTTGTTCCTAGTGCATATGCATTTAACTCTATATCCGTCAGTACTTTTACTATATTTGAACGGCCGGATTCAGTACTGTAAAGAATATTTCCGCCTTCGTTATAGTAGGTATAGTATGACGTTGCGTCAATATGATAAATTGTACCTGAATCTAATTCCCTCAACCTGTGCTTATACGCACCTGAGGTAACCGGAATACTTCCTTCTTTTAACGTCCTTGCTCCCCCCGGACTATAAGATTTCGGAATCTTTCTGGTGTAAAAGTTTACATATTTACCTACAGCCTCTCCGGGAAAAGTTAAATTCCAGGCAAAATCAACATAATACCTGTCATATTCATTATAGCCGATAGCAGGCTGATCATCATTTATTGCTTCAACTCTCAATTCCGTTGGAGGATTTGCACTGTTGGACGCAAATCCAATTTCCGGTTGAATAACCATACTTAATATAATGATTATTGGAATAAGCTTCTTTGCTGCATTCATAACATTATCCCCTGCCCTTCGCCGGTTTTTATGTAAAATTTTGCTACATACCTTATCTGCATACTTTTTTGCTACCTGGTTTTAATGCTCTTAAACCGCTTTTATTAAATTTTTTATATCGGCTGTGCTTACATATCGCCTGTAAGCTTTAAAGTTTTAACTAAAAGTGCGGCAATCTCTCCTCTTGTAACAGGTTTATCAGGTTCAAAATTATACCCTTCATTTAATGTGAATATGTTTAAATCCAATGCCATCAAAACCTGCCCGTAATTTGTTTTATGTATTTTATTCTCATCATTAATGTAAATATTTTTGGAAGGTACGGCATAATCAAGGTTTAAATTAGTCCTGTCTGAATAAACCATCATTATAACCCTGGCTGTTTCCTGCCTGTTTACATTCCTGGCCGTCCCGCCTGAATTTAACAAATCCTCAAGATTATATTTCTGAGCCCTCTGCCTTATGTTAAGGCCGCCATTTAAAATGTCCTTTTCCGTCACAACTTCATATAGCAAAATTATTTCATTTACCCTCACATTTTCTTTTGGATAAAAAGATTCCAATGAACCAAAAACTTCCCTTAAGTCATATTTGGATAAAAGCAGCCTAATATCCTCACTGTAAGGATGTCCTTCATAAACATCATTTGCAGGAATGTCCAATATTATAATTACAAATTCACCAGGCTCAAACACATTAAACACTATACTGTTTTGAATATAAACGGCATTTGATACCTTGTTCCAGTCCTTATCACTGTTGTAGCTTACATAAGGTATTTTCAATCCCTTTTCTCCGGTATGCACAAGTCTTACCATTATAGGCTTTTCAAATTGTGCCGTTTCTTTGGTTTTTGCCATTACAGGACTTACGCCTCTGGTACCTTCAATCCTGTTTTTTAAAAATTTTGAAAGTTCATACTCTATTTCTTCAATTATTTTAAGTACTTCATCTTCAATTTCTTTAGACGAAACACTTCCCTTTATAGGTGTATTTAAAAATTCATTTAATTTTCTTGCCACAATTCCAGAGCTTTTGTTGTACATCCTGTCATATATTTCTTCTTCAAGTTTTGTGGAAGTTATTGTTGTTCCCACAATGTCCATGCTCATTTTATTGATTATCGATACAGGCTTTTCATCTTTAGATAATTTTATTGCAGGTTTATCCAAACGCCTGATATTTAATTTATAGTAAATATCATTTATATTTGCCGTATTTAACATCTCTTTAACATCAATATGGTTTGTATCTACCACACCGGGTCTTAGTGTATATTCCGCCCCCGCTGTTTTGATACAAAGACCTTTTCCCGAAGCATCCAAAGCTTCAATAACTTTTACAGGTATATATATAATATCCTCAGAAAGCCCTTCTGCATGTTTTGAAATGTCCAATACAAGTATGTTATTTATATTATTTTCTATTGCATTTACCATTCTGTCCCTTTTAATAAGTATCTTGTTCGACACTCCGTTTTCAATATCCACTCTCCAATAAAGGGCTTCTTCAAGCTTGTCTATCTTGTCATAAAACATTGCTTCTTTTCTTCTTTTGGTGTCTTCTTCGTCATAGTCCTCCTGGTTAAAATCCGTCCTGATTTGAACAGGTCCTGCATATTTTGAATATGCAACAAGTGACTTGTCCACAGGGTCTTCCCTGACAGCCCGTACCTTTATGTGGTACTTGGTATTTGATGACAAAGGAACATTTTTAACATCCCCGTCTTCCGTTTCAACGGGAATTGTTTTTATCCTGGCGTAATAGTCCACATATTGTGTGCCGCTTGTCCTTATGCTTTTTTCGCCATAATACGGGCGTATTCTGCCGTTTTCATCTATATATCTTTCAAAATTTGCATCGGTAAGTACGGTATATTCATCATCCAACTCAGCTTTAATTGCAAACTCATATTTGTACTCAGGGATACCTCTCCATTTAACCTCCACATTGTGGTAAGCATCCCTTGTGGTAAACCCGTCTTTAGTATATACCAAAGTGGTGCCGTTGTTTTTATATACCCTCACGTCATAATAAGAATTAGGTTTTAAGTTTACCATCCTCACATAGCACCTGGTGCCTGTTTTTACTATTGTATACTTGTCCCTTGTAAGTAAATTAAGCTTTAAGTCTTTGTCTGATTTTATATAAACGGTGTAGTCCTCAGATTTTGTGTATATATCATGGTCGTCAAAAAAGAATCCCAATTGTACATCTGTTACCGCTTCCAAAAACTCCGGCTGTTCTATCAAAGATGTTGTAACCGGAATGGAAACCCAGACACTGTAACGTGAAGGATCATCCTTATCTATTGCCCTTATGCTAAAGTAATACAGCCTGTTTGGAAACAGCCATTTATCTATTGTATATTTCATCTGTTCAGTTAGCGGATCGTATACAAAATTATCTGCAGGTGTTTCTGCCAAAGGATCTAAAAGTATTTCACCAAAATTAGCCATAAAGCTTTGATATATGGCATCTTCAACGTCGCTGTATATACCTTCATTAGGTTCAACCCTCCTTGCTGTACATATAATATTATAAATTACATTGCTTTCTCTTCTCATCCAGGTAAATTCCACAGAAGAACCACTGACTTTTGGAGTTCCTTCCTCATCCAATGCAATTTCAAAATCTGTAGGCGCCAGTGGTCTTTTGGCTGATTCATCCCCGTCTCCTACTTCCCCTTTAACTGTTGTAACAGATACAGCAGGGGTGTATTCTGACAGACGTTCCCTCTCTTGGTCTTCATCTTTTATGCTCAGCCTGGTTCTTGCAATAAAGTAATAGGTTGTATTTGGTCTTAATTTCTTCCCAAAGGCAGCGTATCCCGGATTGTCCTGGGAAAACTCCCTTACTGTAAATTTTATAGATGTGCTTCTTGGGTCATCCACTCCAATAAACAACAAATCCCCGTCCAAATCCTCAGTGGTACCTATTAGTTTAAATGAGTTTATATCCGGTCTTGTGCTCATATATATGTCATAATATATTTTTTTCTCAACAGATGTGTCCAGAAGGTAATTTGACCAGTTTATATTTACTTTGTCAAACTGCATTTCTATATAGTTTGATATTTCTATATTTTCACCGTCAATTAAAACATCCGCATCATTTTTGCTGACTCTTAAATTTATAGGCAGCGGTACATCAATTTCCCTCACTGAACGGGTGGTAAAGCTTACTATTACAGATTTGTCTGATAACTTTTCCAATTCTTTAAAGGTTTCTTCAAAATCTTCTCCACCGGCTGCGCCTGTTGTGAACATTTGAAGGTAGTACACTGTATTAGGCAGCAAAAAGTCAGGGTAACCCTCTTCATTTTGAATGTCATGTTTTTCAAATTGTGGCTCTCCATCACTCATTCCTATAAACCTCTCGTACTTAAAGAGATTAAATCCTTCAATTGTGTACTCCAAACGGTTTCCAACATCCCTGACGGCTTTGGAAGAAACCGACAAGACACGTCTGTATTTTAAAGGAAACTGCCCGTATGATTTACCATCCGCTATAAGTTCAGGATTGTTTCCCGTTTCAATTTCAGATTGGTGGGTATTCAGCATAAAATGAAACACAATATCCTTATCCGGGTCTGTGTTGGCTTTTATTTCATCCCAGTTGTGGGGTTTTGCCCATGAAATAGTTACATCAGTGGAGTATTCTACTTCACCGCTTTCTTCATTAATTCTGCTTACAAGCTTTCTGTCAACAATTGTTACCTCCCTTGGCACAGGAGGCTTACTTGTATCTTCTTTCAGCGTATAGTCCATTGGCAGTGACTCTATCCGGTCATCTGCGCCATCTGTCTTAACAACTATTTTATAATATATCTGGTTGTCAGGATTAACCCCTGATATAACCGTTATGGCACTTTTGGCTCCTTCTGTAAAAAAGGTGTCGTTTATTGTTTTTCTGACCGGCCAATCCCCTGGTATTGACGGATCAACACTTGACTGCACTTCATAAAAAAGTCTTGGCAAATCAAGGCTTCCTTCATTTACCCTGTATATCTTAACATATATATTGTTATCAGAATCTTTTGAAAGTTCAAATCTTATAGGAGTATATGTGTATGAATGTTCTCCCGCCAGACGGCTTCCATTAAAATCTGAAGGTTTGCCCACTGATATTACCGATTTTGTATTTCCATCGCTGTCTTTAAACTCAGGCTTAATGTTCATATAGTATACAGTTCCCGGAAGTATGTCTTTATGTGGCAATGCACCTTCTGCTTCCGGCTCTCCTACTTTCGGAAGTGGAGCAGTCAAATCGCTTCTTCCGATAATGTCAAAATTTAAAAAATCAGGTTTACCGGAGTTTTGAACATTTAATGTATCATCTTCATTTCCTGCTACATGTGCCGTATAACCACCATCATAATTATAATTAATATTAACAGATGCCTGGGAAGGCCCGCTGTTTAGGTTTGATGAATCAGTGGAAATATTTATTTTAAAATCTAAACTACTTATGTTTAAATCGCTACCATAGATTTGGCTTAAATTGTCATTGATAAAACTTACAGCAGATGATGCCTCTACTACACCAGTACTAGTCCACACCTTAGGCATAGCCCATTCCAAATTAAGTCTTGGCTTATGCCCGATTTGATAGCCTCCACCCGGTATTTCTTCTTTTTCCTGATTTGCACGGGAAGCATAAAAAGATATGCGAGGAAGAAAATACAAAAGTCCTTCTCCTATTATTTCTCCACTCTGATTTGAACTTTCATCAAACTCACCATTATAAAACTCAACCTTTATATCATAAATAAAATCATTTTGAAGCCCTTCTATTTTATATGTGTTAACATTTCCTTCATTACTTTCAATTGTCTCTTCTGTCCCTGAAGGAGTATGATATGTAATTTTAAAGGAATTAGTTCCAGAAGGTCTTATCCACCTGATGGTTAAAACACCGTCTGAATAGTCTTCAACATAAATATTAACAGCCTCTGCAGCATGGACAATGTTCATTTTAAAGAGTACAGAGTTTACCAATAGTAAACTTAGTATAATTATTGCAACCGGTAACTTCATCGTATTCTTCATAGTAAAACCCCCGTATATTAATAAATAGCCTGGATTTTTTCAATACTTACACTTCAATATTTATATCGGTAAATTACTGTTTAAAGTTAATAAATTATGGGATATTGTTTACAGTTTTAAAATTCCTTTAATTTCTATATTTTTTCAAACTAAAAGATTCATCACAAGATGAATCTTTTAGTCTTATTCCTTCTACACTGCACCATTAATTAAAATCCTCACTATTTTCCTTTTACAACTATTACTTCATACATTCAGGTTTTGGTATGTGGTGAAGCTTTGGGCTGTCTAGGTAATCCTGTACAATCCTAAGTGCTTCCCCAAACCTTTGAAAATGCACAACTTCCCTTTCCCTTAAAAATCTAAGAGGCTCTATTACATCCGGGTCATCTGCCATATTTATAAGATACTCATAAGTTGACCTTGCCTTTTGTTCAGCAGCCATATTTTCATACAAATCCGTTATGGGATCTCCCTTTGACTGAATATATGCTGCTGTAAAGGGGTTGCCTGCTGCGGACATTGGGTAAATACCCCTGCCGTGGTCTGCGTAACTAGCATCAAATCCAGCTTTTTGCATTTCATCAATGCTTGCGCCTTCTATTAGCTGCCGTACTATACTTCCTACCATTTCAAGATGTGCAAGTTCCTCGGTGCCAATATCATTTAATATAGCCCTTGCCTGGGGAGTTACCATTGAAAACCTTTGACTTAAATACCTTAAGGAGGCAGCTAGCTCACCATCCGGCCCGCCTGATTTAATTTTTTTATAGTAGCGATATAGTAGAATAAATTTAAAAATACACGCCTTTTTTAGACACGATAAGCCATAATTAATAGGATTTTAAGATATTTTAAGGTAGAATTGAATACATTATACAAAAAAATAATCACATTTTATTACATGTCTTTTATATAGTGATTAAAAATTTATGCATAATCTTTTATTCTATTTATATTTTACATCTCATAACACAAACTTTTCTATCCCCTATTTCCTGACAATATTCTATACAATCTTCATCCTGTCTGAAATTATCAAATGAGTAGCCATTTTTTACTATGTAATCGTAAATTTCCCTTGAGAACAGGATATCCCAGGCTTCCTCATTTACATTAGGAAGTTTATGCATCTTAACTTCATTATATATTTCTTTGTTGTCACCTAATAGTATAACCCTGAACTCCTCGTCTTCTTTGTATATTATATATGACATAGTAATTCTCAATATATCCTCAACTGCAAGACCTCTATCCTCTAACAGCATCTTTTTTAAATCTTCATTCAGGTACAGCATTTTATGGTTGTTAAGGTAGTTGGTTAATTCTTTATAGCTCTTGTTGTGGCGCAACTTCTTTAGATCTATCTTTAAAAACACCGGTTCATCATTTTCAAACAGCACCAGCGTGGCTTCATCTTTGTCCACATACCAAATCTCATTTGTATCGACATAAACTATGTCACCAACCAGTTTCTTTTCGTTAAATACAGGGAAAATGAAAGGATTGTCTTTGAAAAATTTTACACTTTTAATGGTAACCTTATGTGATTCTTTTATAGTAACGGTACAAGGCTCCCCTCCTATATCTTTATCCACAATAACAACCTTGCCTGTATCTGTACAGTACATATAATTCATTTTGCTTGATACAATTAAATCTCTTTTTTGTAAACCTAAAAGCTTTTCTAACCTTCTTAATTTATGATTTTTAAGATATTGAATTAAATTTATTTTTACACCAGGATTTTGTTGCAAGTTGCCGGTTAACCTGTATTTTAGATTTTTTGAAAACTCAGTTATCTTCTGTTTACTTTTCTCATATTGAATTGTTGCAACCCTGGAAGATATCATGTCCATTAGACCTTTTATCCCGTCACTTACATCTTTATGTAATATACCTTCTTTTTTTACTCCTTCTTTCTTTCTGGCTATTACTTTAGGCGATACAGATCTATACTCCTCTGGTAATAAGTTTATATCTTTCTTATTACCCATAAAAATCACTCCTTTTTAAAAAGTATATCAATTAAGATTAACACATATAAAAATTCATCCTGGCACTTAATAAATATTATTTTTTTTTTACAATGTCAAGTTATCTCTTTTTTCATTGGCATATTTTAAAAATTACCTTTTAAAAACCTGCCCCTAATTAACATTCTCAAAAGATTAATTTTTTTGTCAAACTTTTAAATAATGCAAATTTTATTTATAGTTATGATACAAACTATTATATGAATATTATATTATATAAAATTGTATTAATCAATTGAGGTTAGGAAATATGTCAAAAATCGAGCTTTTAAATGACATAATTGAATATCTGATAACAAAAGCCATGGAAGATTGGGAAATATTTAAAAAAGAAGTGAGGGAGGATTATGAATGACAAAATAAATTATATTCCTCCCTTAGTTAGCTGCAATAATCTTGAAAGCTTTGTCAGTTCTCATAAAACCATTGGGAAAAGCGGTCTTGACCTTGGAGGGTACATACGGGTCTCCACAAAAAAAGAAGCTCAAATTACATCTATAGAGAATCAGAAAAAAGTTTTAAAGGAATGGGCAAATATAAACGGATACAACCTGCTAAAATTTTATACGGATATTAAAAGCGGCAGCTTCTCTTACCTCAGAAATGAAATGCAGCTGCTAAAAGAGGATGTAAAATCAGGAATAATAAAAGGCGTTGTAGCAAAAGAAATCTCCAGAACTTCCAGGGACATTATGGATGTGCTGGAGTTAAAAAGAACTTTAGAAAGCCACGGCGCTTTTTTTATATCCTTAAAAGAAAATTACGACAGCAGGACGGATGATGATGAGTTTTTGCTGATAATTTATGCAGCCCTTGCCCAAAAAGAGCGGAAAACAACTGCCGGCAGGGTGAAAATAACACAAATGCTAAAGGCCCGGGAAGGCAAAACCAACGTCCCTTCTCCTGCCTTCGGGTATAAATTGTCCCCAGACAAGCAGTATCTTGTTATTGATGAGGAAAAAGCAAAAATATACAGATTTATTGTTGAAAAGTTTTTGGAGGGCTGGGGACAGCTTAAAATATGCAAATGGCTAAACCAGCAGGGCATTCCGCCAAAAAGGGCAAAATGTTGGCACACAAATACCATAAAGTCAATTTTAATGAACCCTGTTTATCTTGGAATTACAATATACAACGCCACAACTTTAATAAGGGACAGCTCCGGAAAACAAAAAAGAGTGGTCCGCCCTAAGGAAGAGTGGATAGTGCGCCACAACACCCACCCTCCCCTTATAACCCCGGAGGAATACAATCAAATTACAGATATAATTGAAAACCGAAAAAAAAAGTTTTGCAGAGAGTGGACTAAAGAAAAGAAATATTTATTATCAGGAATCCTCTACTGCAGCGTATGTAAAGGAAAAATCTATGGAGGCAGACAAACTACCCCTGATAAATCAAAGGTTTTTTACTACTATGTGGATCAAAACAGATATGGCCTTTGTAATACCAAAACCAAGTATTGGAATATGGAAAAGGTTGATAATGCCGTTTTAGCTGAAATTAAAAAGTTTTTTGAAGATAAAAATTTAATTAAGAAAATAATAAAAGAAAAATATATGTTAAGAAATAAAAATATCAGCGAAAAACACATAAAACAACTGAAGACAAATCTCCATTCAATAAATACGGCTATAAAAAAACAGCAGGAAGCCTACGAAAAAGATGTTATTTCCATTGAAGAATACGGTATCAGAATGAAACAATTGAGGAAAGAAAAAAAAGAAGTTACCAGCAAAATTAATATAATAAAAGAGATAAATGAAAGTGGTTTTAAATTAGATAAAAAGCTGGAATTTATTACAGAAAAAGTTTTGAGTACTTTAGAAAACCTTGAGAAAGCTGATTACCATGTGAAGAAATTTATCTTAAAAAAGCTGGTTAGAAGTGTCGAAATCAGTAAGGACTATACAGTTAAAATACATTTTACATTTGAATTGTAAACTGCTTAAAGGGCACTAATAAATGTTTAAAATAAACATTTTAAAACTCGCTAAAAAAATATTAATACACTATAACACACTATAAAACACATTAAAAAAATACACTATAAAAACATTAAATCCGGTCCGCCGAATTGTGTAATTATAACTTTTGCCATTCTAGGATCCGGATTTTTTATTTTCACAGGATATTCTAGTTTTTTCTCATATATCCACACTTTCTATCTCTCCTCTCCTGCAAGACTAAAATTAAAACTATAATTCCATGGCCATGGGTTGTTTATCCACTGCCACGGATATTGACTACAGGATCTGAATGAATACAATGGCCCATATAATCTTTCATACATGCTTCTTAGCATGGCAGCCTGAGTAACTATAGCATTGTATTTGCAAAGAGCTTCCCTGTCATTTGGATGTGTATCAAGATAAAGCTGAAGATCCACAGCCATAAAATCAAGGGCAGTCAATTGCTTTAAAAGTTCATTCCTATTATGCATATTTTACCCTCCTCTAACTTAGCCTTCTATTAATCCCTGGGTGGTCTGTAATTTTTATCGACGCCTCTGTAGGGGCTATATAATTCTGGAAATGCAGTGCCTCTTTTTAACGCTTCAATTGGCGGATAAAGACTGCATAATTTTTGGAAAGGAACATATGCCCTTGCAAGTCTCACATTTCTTAAAACAGTTTCCTGGGGTATGCAGGGCGCAGGGTGCATAGAATACATTCCCGGCATCCCCCTTTCCTCTGCCCATATTTCTGTCATAATCACAGTCCTCCTCTTTTATTGTCCTATAAGGACTATTCTAACATCTAATATACATAATATTACGAGGTCTGTGAAATAGTTACATTTTTATTAACGCTCTGCATCTTTTACTTTTTTAATTGAAAGATTGCCAATGCTTCTTTTGCTTTCTTCCTTCTCTTCTACCTCTATATCTTCCATTTCACTCATATATTTTGCACCAGCAATTATAAATATTGAAACAGAAGCAATAAGTACAATTGCACCTATAACCCCTCTGTCCGTTAATACAACTGCACAAAGACCTAAAACTGCACTTGCTGTATACATGACACCTACCGATTGCTTTTGGGAAAGCCCCATGTCTATGAGCCTGTGGTGTAAATGCTCCCTGTCAGGCTGCATAATAGGTTTCCTTTTTAAAATTCTTCTGATTATCGTAGAAATAGTGTCAAATAGCGGCAGTCCTAAAACCAACAGAGGTATTGCTATGGAAAAGGCCGCATATGTCTTTATCATACCTTGAATAGAAACAACAGCTAAAGTAAATCCTAAAAAAGTTGAGCCTGTGTCTCCCATGAATATTTTTGCAGGGTTAAAATTATATGGTAAAAATCCAAGAGTTGCACCGGCTAAAATTGCTATAATGGTGGCATCACTAGATTCCCCGTTTAAAATTGAAATGAAAAACAGTGATAAATAAGATATAGAAGATACCCCTGCAGCAAGTCCGTCAAGCCCGTCTATTAAATTTATTGCATTTGTTATCCCAATAATCCACAATACAGTAATTACATAAGATGTTATATCATTTAATTGTGATACACCTTCACTTGCAAAAGGGTTGGTGAGATTTGTAATCCTTGTATTTGAAATAAACACCACACATAATGCTGCAATTATTTGAAATACAAGTTTAAACCTTGCACCTAATTGTTTTATATCATCAACAATTCCAATCCCCACTATAATAAGCGCCCCTATAAGCAGCCCTAAAAGCTCTCTGTCCGGAAGTATTCCTGAGGCACCTAAAAATGTACTTACCACCCCAAACATTAAAGACACAACAAATCCAAGAAAAATCGCCATACCTCCCAGCCTTGCAATGGGCTTATTGTGCATTCTCCTTGTGTCTTTAGGGATGTCTACAGCCCCTATTTTAAAAGCTAGCTTCCTCACCGCCGGTGTGGATGAAAAGGCTACAATAAATGCCAGAGCAAATAGAATAATATATTCGTAATTCATAAATTAACACCTTCTTTTGTATTAGGATTTTACTTTTGTAATTTAAAATCCTTAATGGTATCTTTGGTGAAATACAGTCCTTAATAAAATATTTTTAAAATATACACTTTTCCAATTTTACTTTTTTAGTCAAGTATATTTTATTATACTATACCAATTCCAAATATACCATATCATTTTTAAATTAAATCTGCCATTACAGCTTTTTAATGTTTTCATATTTAATGACCCTGACGCTTGCCTCCTTTAAAAGATCCATGGCAATTTCATCAGGGTAATCTCCTTTGAAAACAATTTTTTCTATTCCTGCATTTATAATCATTTTTGCACATAGCACACATGGCTGGTTGGTAACATACATAGTTGCACCTTTTACACTTACTCCTGAATATGCAGCCTGGACTATTGCATTTTGCTCTGCATGTATAGCCCTGCACAGTTCATGCCGCTGCCCGGAAGGAACTTTATACTTCTCCCTTAAACACCCAACTTCCTCACAGTGCTTGCAGCCTGTAGGAGCACCATTGTATCCTGTGGCAAGAATCCGCTTATCCTTTGCAATCAAAGCTCCTACCTGACGCCTTAAACAAGTGGACCTGGTTTTTATAAGTTCCACTATATCCATAAAATACTCATCCCAAGACGGCCTCATAAAACCCCCTCCATATATTTGACTTAAAAATATTTATTTTGTTCCAAATAATCTGTCTCCGGCATCCCCAAGACCTGGAACAATATAACCTTTTTCGTCTAAAGTTTTGTCAACTGCAGCAGCATATATGGTAACATCAGGATGTTCTTTGTTTATTGTCTTTATCCCGTCCTCTGATGCAATTATGCACATAAGCTTTATACTTTTTACTCCTTTTTCTTTTAAGTACTGTATAGCCAAAGATGCCGAACCGCCGGTGGCAAGCATGGGATCCAAAATAACAATCTCCCTTTCTTCTGCATCTTCAGGCAGCTTGCAATAATATTCCACAGGCTTTAATGTATCAGGCTCCCTGTACAAACCTATGTGACCTACTTTAGCCATGGGCAAAAGATTTAATATCCCGTCTGCCATTCCAAGCCCGGCCCTTAGTATAGGTACAATTCCCAGTTTCTTGCCTGATAAAACTTTTGCCTTTGCCACTCCCACAGGAGTCTCTATTTCCACCTCTTTAAGAGGCATTTCCCTTGTTACTTCATACCCCATCAGCATGGATATTTCTAAAACAAGTTCCCTGAATTCTTTTGTTTTGGTATTTTTATCCCTTAACAGCGATATCTTGTGCTGGATTAGAGGATGATCTAAAACAATAAGGTTTTCCATTTCTGCCACTCCTATTATCGGTTTATTCCTTTATATACTTTTTTTCTATTTCACTAATTTTATCTATCCTCTTTTTGTGTTTCCCGCCTTCAAACTCAGAGTTAAGCCAAGTTTCTACTATATCCAGGGCAAGTCCAGTTCCTACCACCCTGGCTCCTAAAGCAAGGACATTGCAATCATTGTGCTCCCTGGCCATTTTTGCCATATAGCTGTTTGTGCAGACAGCAGCCCTTATCCCTGGAACTTTATTGGCCGCCATTGAAATTCCAAGACCTGTTCCACATATTATAATTCCTCTGTCACATTTACCCTCTTTAACTGCCTCTGCAACTTTTAGCCCGTAATCGGGATAGTCAACAGAGTCACAACTGCATGTCCCAAAATCAATGCATTTAATATTCTTTTCTTCTAAATATTTGATTACTTCTTCTTTTAATTCATAACCTGCATGATCGCTTCCAATTGCTATTACCATACGAACCTCCGTTATTAAGAATATATTGTATAATATTAGACTCCCCGTGTCAAAAAACCTCTTGGATTAATTTAGCTTATTTTTTTCTATTTTAAAAATTCAAATATTATTAGCATCTCTCTTTCTTATATTATTTCTTATATTATTAGCTTCTCTCTTTTATTATTAGCTTCCCTCTTTCTTTAGTTTTTCTATCAGCTCATCAATAAGATGCTTTAATTCTTTTGCACAGCTTTTATATTCTTCCTCACCCATTCCATAAGGGTCTTGCACATCCAAACTTTCATCTGTTTTTTTGTACCCTGAAACATATTCCTTTAAAGTCCATATTTTAGACTCTGCCTCAGGCACAACAGATAAAATTATTTTTTTGTGTCCCTCTGTCATTGTAAGTATTATATCTGCTTTTTTTAAATCCTCTTCGCCAATTGTCTTTGCCTTATGACCGCTTATATCAATTCCAAAAAGCTCTTTTACAGCCTTTTGGGCTTTAGGATTTGCACCATCCCCGCTAAATGCAGATACTCCGGCAGAAAAAGCCCTGACACCTTCCAGCTTTTCCTCCCCTAAAACGACATGGTTAAATATTCCCTCTGCCATAGGGCTTCTGCATGTATTTCCGGTACACACAAAAAGAATGTTTTTCATTAGGTCTTCTCCTTTTCCTGATATATAGGTATATCATCAAATATAGTATATCACCAAATATACAGGTATACCACCAAGTTATACTACTATATGTGCTACTATATATTGATATATAGTAAAATATATAGCGCCATATATTAATGTATATATCAATATATGCATTGATATATGTATACACTATATGTGTATTATTTTGTAGCCTGCCGCCTTTCGCATCCTGTTCATTACTGCAAAACCTATTCCCTTATCATCAATTGCTTCAGCCAATATAATCTGTACCCCTAAATCGTCAAAATCCCTCAAAGCTTTAAAAAGATTAGAAGCAATGGTTTCAGGCTCTAACCTGTCTCCTAATGAAATCACCACTGCCCCGTTATACAAATTTTTAGTTTGCTCTGTCGAGAGAACCCCGACAGACAACCCCTTTTCCTTATATTCTCCTGCTATGGCATTGATTTTTCCTACAACATCTGAAACTTCCCCTTCAACCACGATTAGCTCTGCCTTAGGGGAATAGTGCTTATATTTCATACCTGGGGATTTTGGAATAAGCCCGTCCAAATCCTTTTCTGTCAGAGAGGGGTCAACATCTACTTTCCCTAAAAATTCCTCCAGCTGTTCTTTGGAAACACCGCCGGGTCTTAAAATTACAGGCGGCCAAAGGGTAATGTCCAAAACCGTTGACTCCACTCCTATATCTGAATTACCGGCTTCTATAATAACATCCACCCTTCCATTTAAATCATCAATAACATGCTTTGCCGTTGTAGGGCTAGGTCTTCCTGACAAGTTGGCACTTGGAGCCGCTACAGGAAGTTTTGCCTCCTCTATAAGGCTTAAAGCTATTTTATTTTTTGGCATTCTTACAGCCACAGTATCTAAACCTGCTGTAACGCTGTCAGGAACGTTGGACGTCTTTTTCCCCACCAAAGTCAAAGGTCCCGGCCAAAATTTATCCATAAGCTTTAGGGCATCGCAAGGTATGTCCACCATTAAATTGTATATTTCTTCCTTGCAGGCTATATGTACAATCAACGGGTTGTCCGAAGGTCTGCCCTTTGCCTCAAATATCTTTAAAACAGCTTTTCCGTTTAAAGCATCAGCCCCAAGACCATAGACTGTCTCTGTGGGAAAAACCACCAATCCTCCTTCTTTTAATACCTTAGCTGCATATTTTATTTTTTCAAAATCTATATTATTTTCATCTATTTTAAGTATTTCTGTTTTCAACTCCACTTACTCCCGTACAATTAATTAAGCATTGATATTATTATACCACAAATTATCCCAGTTACATTACCCAGTGACGGCAATCTTCCCATATAAAGTTTTTTTGACTCAATTATAAGTTCAGCATGTACCACATAAAGCATTGCTCCTGCAGCAAAAGCCAGGCATATTCCTACAAAGTCTGTGGATACTTTTCCCAAAATTGCCCCTAACAGGGTTCCTAAGCCCATGGGGGCACCGGACAAAAGGGTAAGGAAAAAAGCCTTTTTTGAACTGTATCCTCCCAGCTTCATTGGAACTGCCATTGCAATCCCTTCAGGAATATCGTGTATCACAATCACCGCAGTAAGTATAATCCCAAGACTCACAGATGCTTCAAAACCTGCCCCTATGGCAAAACCTTCAGGGAAATTGTGGATGGCTATTCCTATCGCCATCAGTATTCCTGCCCTTAAAAGCCCTGTTGTTTTTATATCGGTATTTCCAGCCGTCTTTCTGCCTAAAACTTTCTTTTCGCTTAAAGCTGCCTTTCTGCTTACAATTGCCTTACTACCAACAACTGTCTTTTTGCGGCCTTTTTTATTGATAATTTCTTCAACACATACAATTGACAAAACACCTGCAGCCACGCCTGCAAGTGTCAGTATTATTCCTCCAAACCCTATTGCTTCAGGGAGCAGTTTAAAGCAAACCACCGCTGTCATAAGCCCTGCTGAAAATTCTAGTACAAAACTTAAAAGCCGCTTATTTATCCCACTTACAAAAAAAACAGTCAGACCGCCTATACCTGTACCTATCATTCCTGACAAAAGACCTGTCAAGGTTACTTTTAGTAAATAATTCACATGTGTCACCCAGCACCCTCATAATATCCCTATATTATATTCAGGTGCCCAATACATTATTTACCATTACCTTCCCCGCTGGCAAGTTTTTCACTTTGGTCAGTTGTAATAAGTGCATCTATTATTTCATCTATTTCACCATTTAGCACATCTTCAAGTTTATAAATTGTAAGCCCTATTCTGTGGTCTGTAATTCTCCCCTGAGGGAAATTATATGTCCTTATCCTTTCACTCCTGTCACCGGTTCCCACCTGACTCTTTCTTTCCTGGGCAATATCCCCTTCCTGCTGCTGCCGGGCAATTTCATAAAGCCTTGACCTTAGGATGGTCATGGCCTTATCCCTGTTTTTGTGCTGTGACCTCTCATCCTGGCATGTAACAACCATTCCCGTCGGGATATGAGTTATCCTTATGGCGGAGTCAGTTCTATTAACATGCTGTCCCCCTGCTCCAGATGCTCTGAATGTATCAATTCTCAAATCATTTGGATCTATTTCTATATCAATTTCTTCCGCCTCAGCTAAAACAGCTACTGTAACCGTAGATGTGTGGACTCTTCCACTCGCCTCTGTTGTAGGAACTCTTTGTACCCTGTGCACACCGCTTTCATACTTTAATTTGCTGTATGCACCTTTACCCTTAATTAAAAATATAACTTCCTTAAACCCGCCTATTTCCGTTGGATTGGAATCAAGTATCTCTGTACTCCACCTTTGCTTTTCAGCATACTTAGAGTACATCCTAAAAAGGTCTGCTGCAAAGAGGGCAGCTTCATCTCCGCCTGCGCCTCCCCTTATTTCAACAATTACGTTTTTATCGTCATTAGGGTCTTTAGGCAGGAGTAAAATTTTTAATTCTTTTTTCACCTCTTCAAGATGTCTCTCAGCTTCTTTAAGCTCTGCCTCAACCATCTGCTTAAATTCCCTGTCAAGCTTTTCACCAAGAAGCTCTTTTGCCTCTTCTATTTCTTTGTTTATCTTTTTATATTCCCCATATTTTGCAACAATCTCTTCTAAATCCGAATGTTCTTTCATCAGCTTTCTGTATTCATTTTGATCCCCTAACACTTCCGGATCAAGAAGCTTATTATTTATTTCCTCATATCTGTTTTCTGCAGCTTGAAGTTTATCAAACATATTACACCCCTGGTTTCTTAACAATATTTAAAATTCCCAATGAAATATTATATCACGAATTTGTATTTTATACTAGCATTGTTATTTGATTGGGAATTAATGGTCGGTGTAAATAAAAACCCCTGAAGATAGTTCTCCAGGGACTTTAAATAAATTTCATCCATCTTACCCCGCTGCCTCAATGGATTTATTGCACTGTATTTACATTATACACATATTCATTTTACAAGCATTTTTTATAATTTGAATTTATTTTATGATTTCAATGTATCCATTTTGGGCTTCTGCTATAATATTCACTTTATTGCCAAAGCTCTCATATCCATTACTTTCTGCTTCAACAAAATTATTTTTCATCTGCTTGCTTATATTTTTATACACCATCTCCGGTATTAAAAGATTAATTTCCCCATTTGTAGCATGCGCTTTAACTTTATATCCCCTAGTGTCCATATCATTCATATTGACTTTTATTCCTGAATTTTGGGTGTTTAAATTCATGTTTATAATTGAAGAGCCTTCATAGTGGTGAATATTCTCAACCAATATCCTGCCGTTTCTGGTTGAAGCATTGAGATTTTCAGTTTTTATGTGTTTTATCTCTATAACTGAGTTGTCGGTATTAATATCTATGTCCTTTCCTATAATGTACCCAAATTGTATTTTACCGTTTTTATTTGAAACACTCAGTTTGTCACTTGTAACACCCATAAGGTCTATACTGCTGCTGCTTGTAGCTGTTTTAAAATCTCCTGCCTGTACATCTTCAACATATATCTTTCCGTTCTTGGTTGTGAGACTCAATTTTTTAAATTTTATAACCGGCAAAAATATTTCATGGGAAACACTTATATTACCTATCTTATTGTATTTTGCGGATACCAAATTGTCGCTTTGGGAAAAATTTAAAATTTCATCAGCATTGTCCTGAGGGCTTTTTATTACAGTTCTTATTTTTATGTTATTATCCATATGCTTTTTAACCAGAATATGTCCATTCAACCCTTCAACTTCAATTTCCATATCTTCATTTACATTTTCTATTTCAAAGGTTTTAGTCACAGCTTTGTAATTTCCGAAAATATCAAATGCATTTATATTTACAACACTTCCCACAAAGTCTACTATTTTATCTGCAACTCCCATGGTAGCATACGCTACGCCTTTTCCAACCTTCTCCATTTTAGATGCAAACTCTTCAACAGCTTTGTCAAAATCCTTTTGTTTATAGGTCTTTTTAAATTCATTCTTCCAGTCATTTAACTTATCTTTAACTTTTGTAATTTCTTCGTTAAAATTAACCTTTTTATCTTTTTTCTTAAGAAAATCATATTCAGTACTCTTTGAATCCGGACCTATAGCTTCAAGAAGCCTTGCTGCTTCTTCGCTGGTGATCTTTCCTTCTTCCAGCATTTTAAGTATATACATCTTTTCCTCACTAAATGGCATAATCAGTATCCTCCTTTTTTTGGTTTTTACCATCAGAATAAACAATTATTGTTTCAACAATTCAAGAGCTTCATCAACAGATATCTCTCCATTATTCAATCTGTCCAAAATTTCTTTTCTGTCTATTGACTCATATACTCTATCATCAACTTTATGTCCTAAAGCCATTACCACATCTTCAATTTTATTTTTAACTGTAGGATATGAAATTCCCAATTCTTTCTCTATTTCTTTTATATTCCCCCTGCACTTGATAAATACATCGATAAATTCTTTTTGCTCAGGAGTAAGCCTGCAAAACTTACACAAATCAAAATCTCCTTCAATGGTGGTTTTACATTTAGAGCACCTGATTTTAGTTATTGAAGTGTCACCGCCGCATACAGGACATTTGCCCAACACTTCCCTGTTCATATAATCACTCCTCATATTTATTCACATCTTTCTTTCATTATATTTAATATGATAATATATTATTTAATATTTGTCAATTGGGCATTAAATATTTTTAATTTTTAAGTTAATTTTATTAATTTTATTTTTCAATGCAGCCTTTTTTCAAAGTAAACCGGTAAATTTTTTTTAAAATAATTGAAGTAAAAATTAAATCGAAGTGCAAAAAAACACACTAAAATGAAGTGAAAAATTATATATGGCATTTATCACATTTAAAAATTTTAGATATGACATTAGAAAAAGGCATGATAAAAGGTATGATTTTAGAAAGAGGTTTTTGACTCTCTTTCTTTTTTTGAAAAAACACAGCCGCAATAATCTTGCCGGTACAAGTTGTATTTTTTTGATAAATCAATGGAATTTTTAAAACCATTATTCTTTTTAAAATCAGCTGCTAAAAATTTGACATTATATTTGTCTTGCAGTGTTTGTCCAATTTCATTAATCATATCAGCATTTTTTAAAGGACTTATTGACAGGGTCGAGGTAAAATAACCAAACTTGTTTTCAGCGGCATACAAAGCGGTTTTTTCCAGTCTCAAAGCTATGCACTGTTTACAGCGCTCACTTCCTTCTCCTAAATTTTCCAGACCCTTGATTTTTTCATAAAATAAGTGGCTTTCATAACCTGTTTCTGCAACTTTTATATCAAGCCCCATTTTAGGTATGAGACGAATTTGCTCCTGCAATCTCTTGTTATACTCTTCTTCCGGGTATATATTGGGATTAAAATACAATATCTCCAAATTGAAAGTTTCGCTTAGCACATTTAAAACATGTGTACTGCACGGTGCACAGCAGCTGTGGAGCACCAATTTAGGACGGTGCCCTTTGCTCTTTATGTTCTCTATTTCTGCAGTCATCAGTTTGTGATAATTAATTTTGTTCATTTTTCTTCCTCTTTTCTCAAAGCTAAAGCATTCTTACTGTTTTCTTTCAGTTTTAATTGTATTTTTTATATTTATATGTTTGTTATTCTTTACGCTGCCTGTATTTATATGTCTTAACATTGTCTGTTTACATGCTGCCCCTATAACAACACGGCATCTAAAAATTTCTTCCCGTCTGAGTCCACGGGAACAACCTTCATCCCTAAAGCTTTTTCCACCTGGGAAATCGTTACATCATCCAAAAAAACATCTTCTCCCACCCGGAGCATATTTGAAGGTATCATTAGCGTTTTCCCCAATTCTTCCCCTTTATCCAGCCTTTCTTTTATTTGCTTAATTAAATCCTTTCCTGTAATTAAGCCGGACACCGTTATGGTTTCCCCAAAAAAATCATTTCGTATGCAAACTACGTTAATCTCTATGTGGGGAAATGCCTCGGTTATTTGTTTTGCAAAATCATTTATTGCAGCATAAGCCAGCTTTCCTGTAGCTATTGTTAATTTATTCTTTATATTATTAGAAAGGCTGTTATAATCCTTACGGCGCTTAATATTGTGCAGGGCTTTATAAAACTCGTTTATAAAACTTCTCATCATCCCAACGCCGTTTTCAATTTGAAGATAGCCATCATACCTGTTTTCTTCCGGAAAATCACGCTCCGCCATAATATACCACTCATCACTGGCATGTATAAAATGCAGTCCATATTTATTATAAAATTCCTGCTGCCGGCTTTCAATCATATCAATAACCCTGTCTGCATCCTGCCTGTTAAACATTTCAAGTTTAAAAAGCCCGTCCCTGTACTTTGTAACACCTGCAGGAACAACCGACACACTTTTTAAATAAGGCAAAAACTTAGATAAATCATCAATGGAACGCTTAAGTTCCTCCCCGTCATTAACATTTTTACATAGCACTATCTGGCCGTTCATTTCAATGCCTGCTTTATAAAAGGTTTCAAGATATTTCAGCTTCTCCCCTGCAAACCGGTTGTTCAGCATTTTAGAGCGCAATTCAGGGTTTGTGGTGTGTATTGAAATGTTAATTGGCGCTAAACGGAACTTAACTATCCTGTCAACATCTTTCTGGCTCATGTTGGTGAGGGTAATGTAGTTTCCCTGTAAAAATGACAACCTGGAATCGTCATCTTTAAAATATAATGTCTCCCGCATGCCGGGGGGCATCTGGTCAATAAAGCAGAAAATGCACTTATTGCGGCATGAACGGCATACACTCATAAGGCCGCTTTCAAACTCAATACCCAAATCCTCTTCATAGTCTTTTTCAATTTCTAAAATCCACTCTTCGCCGTTTTGCTTTTTAATTAGAACCTCTATATATTCATTTGAAATAAGGTACCTATAGTCAAATACATCCTCTATTTCCCGGCCGTTTATTGTCAAAAGGATATCCCCGGCATTGATATCCATTTCCTCAGCAATTGAATTTATGTGTACTTTTTTAATAACATGGCCTTGATATTTGTTTTTTTTCAACTTTATGTTCCTTTCAATATCAATGGTTATTTTGGCTAAATATATCAGCTTACCGTATTTTCTTTTAAAAATATAATAACTCAGCATTTTGCCGATGGCAAGTTTTTTGTAAAAGGGCATCACCTATTGCACCTCTCTTCTCTTGGTTCATACAGTATTCCTTGATCGCCCTCATAATGCTTTGTATGAATAAACAAATTATCAAATATTACGTCAGGAATACCTTCCGGGAAAGCCTTACATGTTCTCTTTGGTCTAGCATGCATTAAATTTTTAAATCCCAGTGGGATTTAAATTCCTATATCCTCAATATTCAAAAAGAGAATTTAAAAATTCTGTTTTTCATTCCTCCCTGCTCATCATGGTTCGGAATAAAACCA
>ERZ773359.2501-NODE-2501-length-23091-cov-5.103056_pt1 | contig 23091 bp, 18 predicted proteins | sample MGYA00374955_ERZ773359 | MGnify/ENA primary metagenome ERZ773359 (study PRJEB29098, sample SAMN04486028) | biogas fermenter metagenome | study: EMG produced TPA metagenomics assembly of the Biogas fermentation microbial communities from Germany - Plant 4 DNA1...
TAATTTTGCCCAAAATAAAAGAAGCATAATTTTTATGCTTCCAATTAGAAATTTATTATATTTTCCCGCTTTTATTTTACAACAATGTTAACCATTTTTTTTGGGATTGTAATTATCTTTACAATTTCTTTACCTTCAATATATTTTTTTACATTATCTATTGTTTTAGCAATCGCTTCCATTTCCTCTTCTGTAGTAGAAGTCGGTATAACAATTTTTCCACGTATTTTACCATTAACTTGAACAACCATTTCAAATTCCTCTTCTACAATTTTTGACTCATCATAAACTGGCCATCTATATTCACAAACTGGTTTCCCTATTAAATTATTTCGTTCATTAATTTCTTCTGTTATATGAGGGGCGATTGGATTTAAAAGGGTAATAAGAATTGTTAAATCATCTTTAGTAATTGAATCCATTTTTTCGTATTCACTTACCATAATCATTAATGCAGCAATAGCTGTATTATATTTCATATTCTCGATATCATCTGATACTTTTTTAATAGTTCTATGAACTAATCCTTCATCACTATAACCTTTTTTATCATTAATTTTTTCTTGCAATCTCCAAACACGGTCCAAGAAGCGTTTACATCCCTTTAGTCCATTAGTACTCCAAGCTGCTTCTTTTTCATAATCACCTATAAACATTTCATAAGTTCTTAAAGCATCAGAACCAACTTCATCAACAATATCATTTGGATTTATAACATTTCCTTTGCTTTTGCTCATTTTCTCTCCATCTGCCCCCAAAATCATACCATGTGCAGTACGGATTTCAAACGGTTCAGAATGAGGAACTAAACCGATATTATGTAAAAATTGATTCCAAAAACGAGCATATAACAAATGACGCGTTGCGTGTTCCATTCCTCCATTATACCAATCTACTTTCCCCCAATATTCTAGTGCTTCTTTTGAAACGAATTCTTTATCATTTTTAGGATCCATATATCTTAACCAATACCAACTTGAACCTGCCCAGTTAGGCATTGTATCTGTTTCACGTTTTGCATCGCCACCACATTTTGGACATTTGGTATTAACCCATTCTTCAATTTTAGCAAGTGGTGATTCTCCTGTATCTGTTGGTTCATAATGTGCGACATCAGGAAGTAAAACTGGTAGTTCATCTTCTGGTACCGGAACCCAACCACATTTATCGCAATGAATCATTGGAATTGGTTCTCCCCAAAATCTTTGACGAGAGAATACCCAATCTTGTAATTTATAATTTGTTGTACGTTTTCCTAAACCATGAGTCTCTAAATATTCAATCATTTTATTAATAGCTTCTTTTTTATCAGTAATTCCATTTAAAATTCCTGAATTAATCATTTTTCCCGAACCTTCAAATGCTTTAGGTTCCATCAATGCATTAAATAAATAGCTATGTCCTTCATCAACTACTTCTTTTATAATAGTTTCTTTATCAACCCATTCTAAGTGGAAATTATTTTTTTCCTCTTCTTCTAAGTTTTGCTCTGCTTGCTCATATGAATTTAATTCAAATAATAAACCTATCATATCAACATTATAAGCTTTATTTTTATTATATGCATAATAATTGTGGCTTATTGGAAACGTTTCCCTAACAAATGTAAAATCAACATAGCCTGTTTCTTCACGAATTTCACGATCAGCACAACTTATAGGCGATTCATCCTCATTTCTTGAACCTCCAATAAACAATCTTCCGCCTTTATCACCCCAATTTAATGTTAAATACTTATCTTTTTTAGGATCGTATAAAACCGCAACTATACTCTTTTTATGATAAGAATTTGGATAAGGTTTTCCGGTTATTGGTGCAATAACTGGTCTAATTGGAATATTGAATTTTTGTGCAAATTCAAAGTCACGAGAATCATGAGCAGGAACGGCCATAATCGCCCCTGTTCCATAATTTAACATAACATAATCGGAAACCCATATTGAAACCTCTTCATTAGTAATTGGATTGATAGCTGTTATGCCATCCAATTTAACACCACTTTTTTCTTTAGAAAGTTGAGTACGCTCAAATTCTGATTTTTTAGCAGCTTCTTCTTTATATTTTAATATTTCATCATAGTTTTTAATAAAACTTTTATGTTTTTCAACAATCGGATGTTCTGGGGCAATGACCATGAAAGTTACACCGTAAATTGTATCTGGTCTAGTAGTATATACAGTTAAAGTTTCATTTGTTTCTTTGATCTTAAAATCAATTGTTGCTCCTTCACTTTTTCCAATCCAATTAATTTGTGCTAGTTTAATTCTTTCTTGGAATTTGGTATCTTCAAGACCAGAAAGCAAACTTTCTGCATAATCACTCATGCGAAGTAACCACTGTTCTTTTTCTTTTTGAATAACAGTATGGCCACATCTTTCGCAAACACCACCACTTGCTTCTTCATTAGAAAGCCCAATTTTACAATTAGGACACCAATTAATATCTTTATTAGCTTTATAAGCAAGTCCATGCTCATAAAACTTTAAAAATTGCCATTGCGTCCATTTATAATATTCTGGATCAGTAGTAGAAAACTCACGATTCCAATCAAAAGAAATTCCTAATGATTGAATTTGACTTTTAAATACTTTTATATTTTCTCTAACCGCTTCTTTAGGGTGAATTTTATTTTTAATGGCATATTGTTCTGCTGGAAGTCCAAAAGCATCCCATCCCATTGGAAATAAAACATTATAACCTTCTAAACGACGTTTGCGAGCAAGAACATCTAAAGCAGTATAACTTCGAACATGTCCGACATGAAGACCACTTCCTGATGGATATGGAAATTCAACTAAAATGTAATACTTTGGTTTTTCACTACCATTAATGGCTGCAAATGATTGATTTTTTTCCCAATATTCTTGCCATTTTTTTTCTATTTTTTTAAAATTATACATCTTTCTTCCCTCTTTCTTTTTGTTTTAGATATTTGCCAATAATCGTATATATAATTAATTGCAAAATAATTAAAATAATAAATCCTATAATCATTTTGAACAAATAATTATCAAACAAGCTAATAAATGTTAAAGTGAGCGCAAGAATTAGCGAATTTGCAAAAGCAATGATATATCCTAACACATTTGGCTTGATTGTATCCAAATTTAATTGAAAGCGATTTTTTAAAAATTTTGCCTCGCTACTTTCTTTTAGCTTTTCCATTCCTTTTGAACGAACTAAAATAACAATAAAATAAATAATATATACAATAATAAATGTTACTAAAAAAGTTTTTAATTCCGTCATAATTACATCCCCTACTATTAAAAAAATATTATAATTTAAGGACGGACTAGCCGCGGTACCACCTTAATTCATAATATTTTTATGCACTTTAATTTTTAACGCAAATTACACGCCTAAAAAAGGACTTAAGAAGCAAGTTCACAAACCTTTGTTTGAAAGTTTTCACCAACCACTTTCTCTCTACAAAACAAACGGATTGTTACTACTCTTCTTCAACGTCTTTAAATATTTAAATAATTATTTACATTATATTACACTTGTTCAACATATTCAAGTAATTTCAAGAATAATCTTACAAATTTTGGTTTTAGACCCTTTCTGCGCAACTTCCTTACTGCAATTCTCTTTTTCTTAATTGGCAAATCCGAAAATATTACGGCATCTATTTTTTCTTTCATTTCGGTTTCAATTGTTAAATCAGAAATAATATTTTCAATATCTTCATTAATTAAACGAATAGCATCAATTTCAATATCTTTTCCTTTACAATTAATTGTTAATTGTGCGATTGCACTAACATCTTTAACTTCAACAATAAAATCTGGTCCTTCAGTATAATGGGTGTTTGATACTTCTTGATCATTTACATAAGTAATAACTTCTTCTGCTCGTTTTGTATTTCTAAATCTAATTTTATAATTTCGAAATTTTGGAACAATTCCACTTTTACCTTCTATTGCTCGAATAATCACTGTATGGTTATTAGGTAAATAGTTATAATCAATCATCGTTTTGATATAAAAACCTTTATGATATAAATCACTCATTCCATCATCTTCATAAAGAAGATAACTGTTGCTTCTTCCTGGGAAAACTTGAATTTCCATATTTTTAGGAGGTGTTGTATCAAACAGATTTTCATCATTACTCATAGGAATAATTGACCCGGCTTTAACAAAAACGGGATAATCTTGATCTCTAAAAAATGATACATAAGCCCTGCCACCTGGAAATTTCTTCCCTGTTACAAAATCATACCAAACTCCTTCAGGAATATAAAATTTATGAATAACACGATTCATAACATAATTTTTTCTTTCAAGAATTGGGGATATGAAAAATTGACTTCCTAAAAAATATTGATTGCGATATAAAACATCATCATACATTTCTTTATATTTGTAATACATTGGTTCAATTAAAGGAATACCCTCTTTATGATATCTATATGCTTCTGAATATAAATATGGAATTAAACGATGGCGAAGCTTTAAATATTCTTTAACAATATTATAAGTTTTTATGCTCCAGCGCCACGGTTCACGTTTATAATATTTTCCTTTATCACCACCAAATTTAAAGATTGGACTAAAGACACCTAATTGAACAAATCTTGTATACAATTCATTGTCTTCAATTCCTTTAAAATAACCTCCAATATCATGGGCCCACCAAGAAACACCAATATTAGTTGCTGCACTGTTGAAAAATGGAATTAAGGTTAAAGTTTTCCAATCTACTAAAGTTTTTCCTGAATACAATACAGGATAACGATGAGATGCAACCCCAGCATTATTTGATAAAATCATTGGTCTTCTTTTGTAATTGCGCTTCATATCATAAAAATGATAATGATTTAAAATAAAAGTGTTTAAACGATTAATTTTGGGATTAGTATCAACCCAATAAAAATCAACATCTAAGGCATCAAGGGGATGAATCATCATTTTTAAATAAACATCAATAAATTTTGGATCCAAAGCATTAAATGGAATAACGCCTTTTTCATCAGTTTCTAAATATTTTTTAGCCTGTTCATAGTATTCTTCATACGGATAAATTCCTTGCGTTGGATTAACATTTAAACCAACCCTAATGCCTTTGGAGTGCAAATAAGAAATCATGGCATAAGGCTCTTTAAAGTTTTCTTTATTAAAGGTAAAACCTGTTTTTAAATTTTCTTCATTATCATATTTATTTAAATGCCATTCATCATTTAATAAAACAATGGAAATTGGTATATCATAATATGAAAAATTATCAATTAATTCCTTTAATGAATAATCATTATAATTTTCATTGCGACTCCACCAATTTCCTAAAGCATACCTTGGAATTAAAGCGGGATATCCTGTTAAATGATAATAGTCTTGTAAACACAGCTGAAAATCTTCTAAATACATAAATAAATATATATCAATAGATTGGTGATCTTTTTCAACAATTACACCATTTTCGGTAATAATTTCTGTTTCACTATCATCAATACTGGCAAATCCTTCTACTGAATAAAGACCACGTTCAAATTCATATTTTCCTCTTTTATTACTCAAACGATTTTTGGGTGCCCCAAAATTTCTAACTTCAGGATGACCATAATACCAATAACGATCGCTGTTTAATAATTCCACTTTTAAATTAGCTGTTGGATTTAATTTTCCACCATAAAATTTACGTTCTTTGATGTAATATAATTTAAAATATTTAGTTGTGAGTTCTAAATATTTTTCATCTTCTTTAACATGAAATTCAGGAACCTCAAAATTACGGTTCCACACTAATTTAGTTGGACGATCTTCAAAAATACCTTCTTCACTATATTCAAGTCTAATCAATCTTTCTGTTAAAACAGTGAATCGGTATTTTTGACCTTGAATTATACTTTTTTCATTAGCTATAGCTTTTTCATAATCTAATTTAAAATGATCACCTAATTTATACATAAAACCACCTTTTATTCTTTTATAGTTCTTCTATTTTCATAAAATTAGTGTGTTTCACTTCTTTTAATGGATAGCCCCCTGTAATAATAATTTTATCATTTTGATTCAAATCTAAAATTTCTACAGCTTTTGCTTTGGCAATTTTAATAATTTTATCAAAAGAATTAAGTTCATCTACTTGATATGCCAGCACCCCAAAATTCAAAGTTAATGATTTTACTGTTTCAGGATTTGGGGAAAGGGCAATAATGGGACAAGATGGTCGAAAGCGACTCATTTTTCTTGCCGTATAACCACTCATTGTTGGCACAACTATTGCTTTAGCTTTTAGCCGATATGCACAATCAGCCACACTGTGCGCAATTAAACCTGTTATGTCTTCTTTTTCGCTTCGTATGGCTCTATCTAACAAATCAAGATAATCAACGTTTCCTTCGGCTGATTTAATAATTTTTTCCATTGTTTGAAGCGTTAAAACAGGATACTCGCCAATAGTGGTTTCACCACTTAACATAACTGCATCAACACCATCTAAAACCGCATTAGCAATATCACTAACTTCCGCTCTTGTAGGCCGAGGTGTTTTTTCCATCGATGATAATAATTCCGTTGCAACAATACTAATTTTACCATTTAAATGGCATTTTTTGATGATGGCTTTTTGAACACCAGGTATTCTTTCAACAGGTATTTCAACCCCTAAATCACCTCTAGCAATCATAATCCCATCACTAACCTTGATAATTTCATCAATTCCTTCAATAGCTTTTTCGTTTTCAATTTTAGCAATAATTCCGATATGATCATTTTCTAACTCAATTAATAAATCATTAACTTCTAAAATATCTTCACTACTTGAAACAAAAGAAAGAGCTAGAAAATCAACGTTCATCATGTGAGCAAATTTAATATCTTCACGGTCTTTTTTACTAATAAAAGGAATATTCATTTTCAAATATTCGAAATTAACACTTTTAAAATCACTAATTATACCATCATTTAATATTTTACAAAGCAAATAATCTTCTGTTTTTTCCACAACTGAAAGTTCAATTTTACCATCATCTAATTTGATAATTGTGTTATGTTTTACTCCATCAATAGCTTCAGGTATTGAAATAGAAAATGCATTTTTATCACCTAAAATTTCTTCTTTAACGATTTTCACCATTTCTCCAGCCGCAAGTTTTGCTTTTCCATTAACAAATCTTCCGGTACGAATTTCTGGTCCTACTGTATCTAGCATAATAGCAACATTCGTACCTAACTCTTTATTTAATTCTCTAACTTTATCAATAATTTCCATACAAAATTTATAATCAGCATGACTTAAGTTAAGCCTTACTACATCCATACCGTTTAACATTAACTCTTTAAGAACTTTTTTATCGGCACTAGATGGTCCAATGGTTGCTATTATCTTTATCTTATTCATACTATCACCATCTTAATTATACCAAGTTTTTATAAGTTTATAAAGTTTTTTTAAATAAATTATCTTTATGTTATAATAATAGCGCAATAAGGGAGTGGTAAAATGAATTTATTTCAATATACAGATACTAACAAAAGATATTACACATTAGATTACTTTTATAAACAAAAATTTAAATCGAAAGTATTTAAAGTTAGTCTTAATGCTGGTTTTACTTGTCCAAATATAGATGGAACCGTTGGACACAACGGATGCATTTATTGTTCCAAATTAGGTAGTGGTGATTTTGCTGGGAGTCCTACTGACGATTTAGTCAAACAATTTAATGATGTAAAGCAAATTTTACACCATAAATGGAAAGATGCAAAATACATTGGATATTTTCAAGCTAGAACCAATACCTATGCTCCTCTTCCTGTATTAAAAGAAAAATATGAAACGATTTTAAAATTAGACAATGTAGTTGGTCTTTCAATTGCCACTAGACCTGATTCCATAAGTGATGAAGTGTTAGATTATTTAGGTGAATTAAATAAAAAAACATTTTTAACAATCGAATTAGGTCTTCAAACAATCCATAAAAAAACAGCAAAACTTATTAATCGCTGTCATACACTTGAATGTTTTGAAAAAATGGTTTACAAATTAAAAGAAAAAAAGATTAACGTTGTTGTTCATATTATAAATGGACTTCCTTATGAAACAAAAGAAATGATGTTAGAAACAGTTAAATACTTAAATAAACTACCAATTGATGGCATTAAAATTCACATGCTACATATTTTAAAAGACACTCCTTTAGCAAAGTTATACGAAAAAGAAAAATTTAAAATTTTAACAAAAAAGGAATATGTTGATATTGTCTGTGACCAATTGGAACATCTTCGTCCCAATATCGTTATCCATCGCATTACTGGAGATCCAAAGGCTGATGATTTGATCGAACCTAAATGGCTAGTCAAAAAATTTGGTGTTTTAAACGATATTGATAAAGAACTCGCAAGAAGAAATACCTATCAAGGCTTTAATCTTAATATTTTAAATCAAGTAAAAAGACTTATGCATATACACCTTAAACATAATGATATTGTCGTTGATGCAACTGTTGGTAATGGTAATGATACCTTATTTTTAGCACAACTTGTTCCCAAAGGTTTTGTCTTTGGCTTTGATATTCAAAAAACGGCAATAAACAATACTACAAAACTACTAGAAAAAAATAACATTAATAACTATCAATTATTTTTAGAAAACCATCAAAATATCAAAGAAGTGTTAAAAGATTATATTGGTAAAATTAGTTTAATAAACTTTAATTTGGGCTATTTACCGGGTGGAGATAAAAGTATTACTACTAATTATAAATCAACAATAAGGGCAATAAAAAACTCTTTAGATTTACTAAATAATAAAGGTTTAATTTTAATTACTGTCTATCCTGGTCATGAAGCTGGTTTAAAAGAAAAAGAAGAATTAGAAAAATACTTAAATTCTTTAAAAAACTACCAAATTAAATATTTTAAAAACACTAATAATCAAAAAGCACCTTTCCTAATTATGATAAAAAAATAGAAAGACATATTTCTATTTTTTTATTTTTGTAATATATATTAATAGGTGAACTTGAGTGAAACCAAAAGCAATAGTTGTTGAAAATTTATATAAATATATAAAAAATAAAACTATTTTAAATAATGTTAATTTATCAATTGAAAAAGGAACATTTGTCGCCATTGTTGGGTGTTCTGGTGCTGGAAAAACATCTTTAATAAAAGTTTTAAGTGGTTATAGTAGTTTTGATAAAGGTCAAGCATATATTGAAAATATAAACATTAAAAAAAATTTAAAATACTTAAAAGGAAAAATCGGATATGTTCCTCAAACAGAAATTTTAGATAGTACACTTACACTATTTAATTCTTTGTATTATTCATTAAATTTAAGAATTAACAAAATAGATAAAAGTAGAGCAACAAAAATAATCAATAATATCTTAAAATTATTTGAATTAGAAAATTGTAAAAACACTTTAATTAAAAATTTAAGTGGTGGCGAAAGAAAACGAGCATCAATTGCTACAGAAATGTTAAGTAATCCTAACATTTTTTTACTGGATGAACCTACTAGTAGTCTTGATGCTAATATTGAAAAAAAATTAATGTTAAAACTAAAAGAATTAACTACTATTGGAAAAACAGTAGTTATAACCGCTCATACGATATCTAATCTACATTTATGCGATAAAATTATCTTCATGGGTAATAATGGAAAAATATGTTATGATGGTAGATATGAAGATATTTTTGATCATTTTAAAGTTGAAGAATTTGTTGATATTTATGATTTATTAAAAAATAATACTGATTTTTGGTGTGAAAAACATTTAAAAAAAATTAAAAACAATTCGAAAACTATTAAAGAGAAAACTAATAAAAAAAACATAAAATTTAGTTTTTTGAAACAAACAAAAACTTTAATCTTAAGCATATTTTCGATAAAAAAGTCTATTTTAAATCAAAAATAATAACAACTAATAATAATAAATCTTTAAATAATTAGCCCAAACCCTTTATTTCTAACACATGAAAAAGTGCTAATTAAACATTAAAAATATGAAAAAAGTGGTGCAAAACCACTTTTTATTGTTGACTTTTATTTATAAACCAAGTTTTACTAATGTCAGCACTACTGCTTTCTGGCTGTGGATTTGGCATATTAAATTTAATCATAACAGGAATTCTAAATCCTACTCCAAACCCCATACAAGTACCAGGTTGCAAAATTCTTAAATTTTTAATAATCTCGTTGGTAATATTAGGCAACATTTCTCTAATATAACCAACATCCCTTGGATGAAGCATTTTAAAAATTAGGAAATTACCACATTGCGACAAAGTTGTTTCGGATAATTCAGAAGGTCTTTGTGAAATAAGACCAAGTAAAACACCATATTTTCTACCCTCTTTAGTAATGCGTTCAAAAATATTGTAACCCAATAATTCAACATCACTATCATTTTGAACATAACGGTGCGCTTCTTCCAAGATAATATGGAATGGTAAAGTTGCTCTTTTTTCTAACTCCTTAGCATAATTAAACAATAATTTAGCATATATCTTAGTTATTGTTTTTGCCAAACGATCATCGATATAGTTAATGTTAAAATTAATTATTTGAGCTTTTCGCCCATTATGAGCCGTTAATAATCTTCTAATGTATTCATTTTTACTAACATACTCTGGATAATCAAAATATGCGCTATAATTGCTGTTGATTAATGAGTTTAACCTTGTTCTTAAAGCGTTAGATTCATCATAAACACGATCACTTTTTAAGATCCCTTCAGAAATTAAAGCAAATTCAAAAGCATCGCGCAAATCCTTTAGGGTGTAAGGAAAACTACCATCAGGTAAAGATAATTCTAAATCTTCTGTTAAAAATTTTTCAAGAAAATTTACAATTAGTTCGATATCACGAATTTTTCCACTACTATCAATTGCTAGCAATTGCTTTAATGGTCTTGTATAACCTGGTTGAAAAATTTCCGTTTCTAAATTTAAATTTCTAGTATTATAAGTTGTTAAAACAGAAATAATTTGATCACGAATTTGGACAGGTGGACGACCACTTGATAAAATATCTAAAAGAGCACGCGCAATGATATCGTTTTTATGTTTTAAAACTAACTCTTCTTCTTGTCCAAAAATTGTAACTAATTTTAAAGCTTTTTCGATAATTGGTAATTGTGAATGACGATCAGCACCGAGTAATAAAGCTATATCATCAACATCTAATAACCAAACAGGAATTTTTAAAACCTCAGTTTCACTAAAATGTAAATTAGTTGTATATGTTTTAAAATTAATATAAGGATTTTGCTTATTTAAATCACGAAAAGCACTATGATATTCACCATATGCATCAAAGATAAAAATACTTGCACGATAGGCAATAGACTCTTTTTTTTCAAATAAATTTTGAAAGATGCGCGCAATGCTGGAAGATTTTCCACTTCCAGTTGAACCAAATATGGCAAAATGATGACTAAAAAAATCATTTATATTGATTCCTATTTGAACATTTTGATAAATAGGACTGTATCCTAAAATTAAATCTTTGTTTTCTTTATAATCAAATATTCCAATAATTTTAGCAACTTCTTCTTTGGAAAGCAAATAAACTTGTGAAGAAAACGAAGGCTTTCTCATAACCCCGAAAACAAAACGATCATTAACCATTTCACCAATTAAATTAATATAAGCCTTATCTTCACTTACTTCAATAATTTCCCCAATTATTTGAATATCCTCATCTTTCATATTCACAAATAAATGAATAATATTTTCAATTTTTTCTAATTCCATATTTAGTTTAACTGTAACCGTGTTTCCTCCAATAGCTATAATACGACCAATCATGTAATCATTCATTTTTCTCTACCCCTATTCTTCTTTTATATTAAACTTTTTCTTATATAAACCTCAACACCATCTTTCGTATAAATTTCTACTGTTGCCTCATTAATAATTTTAATAAATCCTAATCCTTTAATAACAATATCATGTCTTGCAGGCACTGATAAGACATGCTTTTGTTGTTGACTATTTCTTTTTTCATTATATATCCTATTTATCCTTAATTCATTAGATATATATACTGTTATATTATTTTGATCTTTAAAATAAATTTCGGCTAAATCTTCAATAACAATTGTTTGTGGTATTTTGATTTGATAAGTTTTCGGTTTAATTGTAGTTTTGGGAATAACTTTCTTAATTTTTTTTGAGTCTACATATTCAATTAAACTTTTTTCTTCTAACAATCCTGGTGTATCAATTAATGTTAGTTTATCGTTTATTTTAACTTTGATATTAGCAAGTGTTGTTGATGGTAACATACTAGTTGTAATTTTGCTTTGGAAATCTGTGTAATTATAAATAATTTTATTAATCAGTGTTGATTTTCCAGCATTAGTATTACCTATAACATATACATTATTACTTTTTTGATATTGTTTTATTTTTTCCATTAATAAATCTAAATTATAATTTTTTGCACTACTAATAATTAATGTCTCAACACTTCTGATATTTAAATTTTGAATATAATCTAACAATTTTTCTTCCCTTAAATAAGGTTTTAATAAGTCATATTTGGTAATAACCAAAATAACCTCATTAGATAAATATTTATTTATAATGTCTAAATTAGTTGGAAAATCAAAAATATCAATAAGTAATAATACAAGATCACCTGTCTTATTAACATTTTTTAATATATTTATAAATTCATCATTACTTTTAGAGACAAACTTATATTCATTATAATGTTGAATTCTGAAACAGCGCTCGCAAAAGTCTTTTTCAAGACTTACAACATATCCAATTTCGTCTTTTTTTTCATCTTGAAGTCTTACTCCACAACCTAAGCATTTCTTAATCATAGTATTTCCCCAGTGCAAAAAGATCATATTTACGAAGTTTCTTGATAATTTGACGTTCTAAAATTCGATTAAATCTAGTCAAAATAAAATCTTTATGACTAATTGGATTAACTAACACAGTTGTTATACCAACTAAATTACCTACAAGTATATCGGTTAAAATCTGATCACCAATAATAGCAACTTCACTTTCGTTATATTCATTTTCATACAAAAGTTTTAACAAATTTCGCTTAAATGGTTTTTTTGCTGAAGCATAATATTTTACTCCTAAATCATCAGCAAAAATTTTTACTCTTGCTTTGTGACTATTAGAAAATATATAAATATCAAAATCTTTTTCTTTTAATTCTTTAAAAAGTTCGCGTAATTTTTTATTTGATTTTTTTATACTAGAGGGCACTAGTGTATTATCTAAATCAAATAGCAAGCATTTTATACCTCTATCTGCAAGTTTTTTATAATCTATGGTGTATATACTTTTTTGATATATATCAGGTATATACTTTTCCATGCTTACCACACCTACCTTTTATAATCATTATTATATCAAAAAAAAATATATAATACAATTAAATGATAAATATAGAGCATTGATTTCAAAATAATTTACATAATATATTACAAGGGAGGTTTTTAAGATTAATACTAATAAAAAATATTGGTTAATTCCAATACCATTATTATTAGTAGTAATAATTATTATTAATCCTTTCAATAAAAAATTGGGCTTTGATGATTATAAACTTATTTTTAAAGCTGCAACTTCTTCTAATTTAGAACTAGCACAAACAACAATCAGTGAAGATCAAAAAAAAACTACTATTTATGTTAATTTAGAACCGCCCAATAATAATGTAATGATTGATTTTACAATTAAGAATACGGGAAATTATCAAGTCGTTATTAACAATTTAATTATAGAAAATGATAACAAAAATCTTAAAATAGATGTTGTTAATTTTAACAACCGCTTACTTACACCAATATTAGTCAATGAAACTATTCCTGGCTCAATTTATATTACTAGTAATACCAAAATAAAAACTAGTTTTGATGTTTCTATTGATTATACTCCTTTAAAAAATTAAAAATAATTCAAGGTGATTAGATGAATATAATATTATATATTATTATTTTTGTAGCAAAGGTTATTGAAAATGCTCTTGGAACTTTAAGATTTATTGTTATTGCAAATAATAGAAAAGGATTAGGTGCTTTTTTACAATTTCTTATTTCATTGGTTTGGATTTCAACAACTGGAATAGTTGTAGTCGATATCAATGAGGATCCTTTAAAAATCTTCTTTTTCGCCCTAGGGTCTTTAGTTGGTTCTTACTATGGTAATATTATTGAAGAAAAAATGGCATTAGGTAGTAATATGTTAATAGCAATAATAGATGCAAAACACGGGAAAAAAATCGTAAAAGAATTACGAAACAATGATTTTGCAGTAACTGTATTAAAAGGTAAAGGTAAAAATAAAACACGATATGTATTAATGATTGTGATACCAAGAAGAAAACAAAATAAAATTGTTGAAATAATAAACAACATAGATAGTAGTGCCATGATTATATCAGAAAAGGCAAGTACTATTAGTGGTGGATATTACCCTTCGAAAAAATTACCTTGATAGCTTAACATTTTTTAATAAATAAGCTTTATCAGTAATAAAATACATATTATCTTCAATTAATCTTTTTTTATTGTCAAAAAAACTAGGATTATTTATCGTCCAAAAAAATAAAGGTTTTTTCGTTTTATATTTTTTAAAAAAATTATGTCTAATAAAATAAGCATCATAATTATCATCAAAACTAATATTTTTACCAACTATTAAAAAAACACGACCCGTTTTATAATTTGGATAATTTTTTTTAATATATTTAGTTAATTTGTCACTAAATCCAGTAAGATATATATTTAAATGCTTATATTTTTTTACAACTTTCATAACTTTTTTAACTAATTCCTTGATATTTCCCATTTCATGCTTTATTTCAATAATTATTAATTTTGGGCTTCTTATTTTTTTTAAAACTTCATCCAAAGTCATAATTGTATAGGTATAATGTTTATTTCCAAATTTATATTTCTTTAGTTCCTTTAAAGTCATATTTTTAACTATACCACTTCCATTACTAGTTCGGTTGATAGTATAATCATGAATTACTACTATTTTTTTATCTTTAGTTAATCTTACATCTAATTCAATTCCTTGAATGTAATCTTCTTTTAAAGATGATAAAAATGCGGGTAAGCTATTTTCTGGATAATCGTGATTATTATTCCCTCGATGGGCAATTAAATTTAACATATATACCCCTGATAAAACATATGCCATAAAAATCTTTTTATAATAATTATTTAAAAAAATTTATCTTCTTTTTACTAACGTCTTTCCTTTTGTCTTTTCATGAACTTCTATAGATTTTTCTTGCATAATTATTTCCGTGATTTTTTTGCTAGATAAACCTTCATATTCTTTTTTATAAAAACGATTATATAATTTATGATTTTTAGGTAATTTTTTTTGTAACTTTGGCGAATAAATAATAACTGAATCACTATGTTTGATAGTGTAAAATAGTTTGGGGATTAGGGTATACAAAAAGGAAGACCTAATGTTAAAATTTTATTATTAATCAAATTTAAAGAGGTCTTCCATATGAGTATTTTATCACAAAATTATAATGATTTGCTAAAATACTTGATTTTCAATTCTATAATATTGAATTAATATATGACTTTTTATATGATAAATTTAAAAATAATAATCCTTAAATATCACTCTTTTATAAGATTTAAAGTACGTATTATTTTTGCAAAAGCATACTTTTCCATACTAAAAGAAGCATAAATTTTATGCTTCTGACTCATAATTTTTTATATTTTTAATTGTTTCATGTTTAAATATTTTTTAACTTATCAAACACATAATTGTATAATTCATCATGAATTTCTTCAATTGTTTTTATTTCATCGTTTTTATAACATTTTATTGTTTTAAAATTATACTTATCTGCAATTTCTATATAAGCTTGCTCAGCATTTTTTAAATGATTTTCATTTTTTTCGTGTTCATCGGGACTATCTTTACAATTACTTTTTAAAATTAAAGAATATTTATATGGCATATGTAAAAAAATTTTTATATCTGGTATAGGCAATTTCAAAAATTTAAATTCTAATTCTTCTAGCCATTCATACATTTTTAAACGTTCTTCTTTATTTTCTATTTTACCTCCTTGATGTCCCATATTAGAATAGGTATAACGATCTAATATAACATTAACTCCCCTATTTAACATTTCATTAATTTTACTAATGTTATAAAGTCGATCAGCAGCATAATAAAGTGATGCTACTTTAGGATCTACATTTACCGCTCCTTCTTCAAACCATGAAGAACATATTTTTTCTTTTCCTAAATATGGGCCACCAATAATTTTGCCCGTAGGTGATTCATAATTGGGAAATTGAAATTTAACTACAGAAATATTTTTTTCATTTAATTTTTTTATTAATAAGTTAGTTTGTGTTTCCTTTCCTGAACAATCAGTGCCTTCAACGACAATTAGCTTTCCTCTCATTTTATCGTTCCTTTCTATATATCTTGATTTTATAGTTTTTGTTTTCTGCTACCTTTTTTTGTTCAAAATTTGATAGATCAAAATCGGTTTTATTGACAATATTTTTTATTTCAACGAAATACACTTTTTTAGCATACGGTAAAAAATATTCAAACATTTCTTTATCACTTATTATGAAAAAATCTTCTGATAGCATTTTCAATCTTCTTAAAAGCTGTTCATTATCTTTAAAAACGATTATATTTTTATTTTTTGATTCTAAATTTTTAGAAACAACTACATATCTTTTTTGCGGATTAATTTTAGGAATAGTTTGATAAAATTTTTCACTAATTACAACAGGATTTTTAACTAATTTATCGTCAAAAAAATCACATATTTCCAATACTTCCCATATCTCTTTAGCGCGATTGTCATCATTCGAAATAATTATTGATAAATTCATAATTACCTATACCTCCCTCCACCTATATTACGACGTTTTAATCAACAATTTCATTTCCTTTAAATTCTACATTTATAAATTTTCTGCTTGCTAAATAATCACACATATGAACAAATTTTTGATATTTAGTTTCTGGTTTGGGTAATATCTCCTGACCTCTTTTATTTCTTGTCCATTCACCCATGTGACTTTCTAACATTGATGCTAGTAAATTTGCTTCTTCATTAGTTAAGCCAAAATCACGATATTCTTCTTTAATCTTTTGCGCTATTAATAAGGGGTGTTCAAAAACTGTATATTTTTCTGGTATTTCTCCTAATTTTAAACCATCATGAATTAGAAGCGCAATCACTATTAAATCTTTTTCGTTATCCGAAAATTCACCACCAAAAGTATTTGTTATTAATAATTCGTAAGCGATTTTTACAGCCACTTTAGTATGGCGAACTAACCCACCTTTTCCTAAAGTATATTTAGGGTGATATTTACCAGTTGAACTAGCAGGAATTACAAAAAAGTAATCTGGAAGTGAGTTAATAATTTTTTTGGCACTTTTTCTTAAACGTTCACTTTTAATATAATTTAATTCCGTTTCAAACATATCTTCTTTTTTCATATTACCTACCTCACAAAATTAATTAATATTTCATTTGAAATGTATAAGTATTTAGGATTGATATATATATTTGTTCCGTCATCAAGCAATTTTTTTTCTTTAACTAGTTTTTCAACATTTTTAATAGAATAAATATCACGATTATATTTTTTTAAAAATTCATTTTTATTTATTCCATTTATTTTTCTAAGTCCTAAAATAAATTCATTTTCTATTTTTGTTTCTAGATCAATAAAAATTTCTTCATTTCGATAATGACCATTAATATATTGGTTGATATTTTTAGTATTAGTATAGTAAACATTATTTACATAACCACTTGCCCCCATACCAAAACCATAATACTCTAAATTATTCCAATATTTAAGGTTATGTTTAGATTCATATCCCTCTTTGCTATAATTACTTATTTCATAATGTTTAAAACCATTTTTTGTTAAAATTTCATTAATGATTTGATACATTTCAAAATCTAGCATATCATCAATCTGTTGAACATTGTTTATATAAAGAAGTGTTCTTGGTTCAATTATAAGGGAATATGTGGAAATATGATTAATATCTAATCCAAGTAAAATATTTAAGTCTTTTTTTAAATCTTCTTTTGTTTGGTTAGGAATAGCATAAATCAAATCTACATTTATGTTATTAAATCCAATTTTTTTGGCTAAATTTATTTTTTCAATTACTTCTTTTTTATAATGATTTCTATTTAATAATTTTAAAAGTTGATGATTAAATGTTTGAACCCCTATACTTAAACGATTAACTTTATATTTATATAATAATTTTAACATTTCTTCATTAATATGTTCAACATTTAATTCAACAGTAAATTCCATATTTTTATCTAAATTAAATAGTTTTGTAATTTTTAATAATTTTTCTAATTCATTTAAAGTTAAACTACTAGGAGTACCGCCTCCAATATAAAGAGTTTTTATTAATTCATTGTTATAAAATGTTTTTATTTCTTTTTCAAGAGCATTTAAGTAATCATCAATATATTTAGATTCATAATAAATTTTACAAAAATCACAATAGGAACAAATAGTTGTACAAAAGGGAATATGGATGTAGACAGCATCAATATTATTATTCATTAAAACAAAGACAATTGATTAGATTCTGCTAAACCATCCAATATTCCCATTGAACGCATTTTTTCAATTAAAGTTCCTGATACTTTCGCTCGTTTTTGTAAATCTTCAACACTTAAAAATGGTCCTTTTTTTCGTTCTTCCACTATTTTTTTGGCAACTAATTCACCAAGTCCATCAATTGTTCTAAATGGCGGAAGTAAGGTGTAATCATCAAGGAGTATAAAATTAGTTGCATCACTTTTTTCTAAATCAATATTAGCAAATTTAAATCCTCTTGCCGTTGCTTCTAGTGCAAGATGAAGAACATCTAAAACAGCAAGTTCCTTATTAGTTGCATCAAACCCTTTTTCTTGAATTTCTTGGATAACTTTTTTAATTGCATCATACCCTTCTATCATTGGCTCAATGTAAAAATCATGACATCTTATGGAAAAATATGCTGCATAATAATATTTTGGCATATGAACTTTGAACCACGCAATCCGAAGGGCACTCATAACGTAAGCTGCAGCGTGAGCTTTGGGAAACATATATTTAATTTTTCGACAAGAATCAATATACCATTCTTCAATTCCTACTTCACGCATTTTTTCTTCGAATTCTTTCCATTTTTCCGGATCTTTAGATGCTTTTCCCTTACGAACAAATTCCATAATTTTAAATGCATCTTTAGGTTTCATACCTTTATACATTAAGTGAACCATAATATCATCACGACATCCAATAACATCTTTAAACTCACAAATATTATTTTTAATTAATTCTTGAGCATTACCAAGCCAAACATCAGTACCGTGTGAAAGTCCTGATATTTTTAATAACTCACCAAATGTTTTAGGTTTAGTTTCTGTAAGCATGCCAATAACAAATTTTGTACCAAATTCCGGTACACCAAGAGTTCCTGTTTCACAAAGAATTTGTTCAGATGTAACTCCTAAAACTTCTGGAGATGAAAATATTTTCATAACATCAGGGTCAGATAAATTTATTTTAGTAACATCTATCCCTGATAAATCTTGTAACATTTTTAATACAGTTGGATCATCATGACCAAGAATATCTAATTTTAATAAACACTCTTCAATTGCATGATAATCAAAGTGTGTTGTTTTCCAAGCAGAGTTTGGATCATCAGCAGGATATTGATAAGGAGTAAAATCATAAATTTCCATATAATCTGGAACAACGATAATACCACCTGGGTGCTGTCCAGTTGTTCGCTTAACACCGGTACATCCTTTCGCTAGTCTTTCAATTTCAGCACTGCGCATCACAATACCTTTGTCTTCACAGTATCCTTTAACAAATCCAAAAGCTGTTTTATCAGCAACTGTACCAATGGTTCCGGCGCGATAAACATTATCCTCACCAAATAATTCTTTAGTATATTCGTGAGCACGCCACTGATATTCACCAGAAAAGTTCAAGTCAATATCGGGTACTTTATCAGCATCAAAACCAAGGAATGTCGCAAATGGCATATTTTGTCCTTCTCGCATCATATTAGTTCCACATTTTGGACAATTTTTTTCTGGTAAATCATATCCACTTGAATAAATACTCCCTAAACTTACACCGTTTTCTTCAAAAATACTATGCTTACAATTTGGACAAACATAGTGGGCTGGCAGTGGATTTACTTCCGTAATTCCCATCATACTTGCTACAAAAGAAGAACCAACTGACCCCCTACTTCCAACAATATAACCATCATCATTTGATTTTTTAACTAATTTTTGGGAAATTAAATAAATAACATCAAAACCACCTTTTATAATTCCGCGCAGTTCACTTTCAAGGCGCTTTTCAATAAGTTCTGGTAAAGGGTTACCATAAATACTGTGGGCTCTTTCATAAACCATATGTTTAACAGTTTCTACTGAATTTTCCATTTTTGGTGAAAACGGAACCCCTTTAGTATCCGGTATAACTTCAATTATTTCAATCATATCAGTGATTTTGTGAGTGTTAGTTACTACAATTTCTTGTCTTGTTTCTTCATCTAAGAAAGAAAAACATTCTAACATTTCATCAGTGGTACGAAAATGTTGACTTGGAATTTCTTTAATACCGCCACGTGCAAGAGGATGCAATCCTCCACCTGGAATTTTTTGATTTACAATTACTTCACGATAAATTTTATCTTCTTTTTTAAGATGATGAACATCACCTGTGGCAACAACAATTGCACCTGCTTCTTTGGAAACACGAATAATTTTTTTAACGTGCTCTAAAAGTTCTTGAGATGATGCAAAATCACCACTTTGAAGTAAATGATCATAACAATCAAGTGGTTGAACTTCAATATAATCATAAAACTTGATAATATCAGTTAATTCTTCATCGCTTTTAGAACGAGCTTCGATAAATACTTCACTATTATAACAACCACTACCAATTAACAATCCTTCTCTTAATTTTTCAATTTCGCTTCGCAAAATTCGTGGTGTCTTATATAAATATTTGGTGTTGGCCAAACTTATGATTTTAAATAGATTCTTTAATCCTACTTTATTCTTAACCAAAATGTTGATATGATAAGTAAGACCAAATTTGTGAATTTCGTCTTTTGATACTAGTTTTTCTAAATCACTAATTATTTCATATTTTTGATCAACTAATTTTTTTAACATTTTATGAAAAACTTTAGCAGTTGCTTCGGCATCATAATCCGCACGGTGATGATGTTCTTCATCAAATGGAACATCATATCGTTTAACTAAAGCGGATAAACTATGGCGATTATAATTTGTATCCAAAGTTCTTGATAATTCCAAGGTATCAATTACGGTATTAGAAAAAGTTCCCAAATTATATTTAGTATAAGCCATTTCCAAAAATGATAAATCAAACTTCGCGTTGTGCGCAACTAAAGTTGCATCTCCAAACCATTCAATAAAACGCTTAATAACCTCTTCCTCATTAGGTTTTCCTTTTAGCATTTCGTTTGTGATATTAGTTATTTGGGTAATTTTAGGATCTAAAAATATACCTGGATCAATCAATTCTGAAAAACGATCAATGATTTCACCATTAAATAATTTAACCGCTCCAACTTCAATAATCGAATCTCCCCCACCTGCATTAAGCCCTGTTGTTTCAAAGTCAAAAACAACATAAACAGTATCTAATAATTTTTTATCAGTCGGACGAATGACAATATCAACTCGATCATTAATCATAGTAAGCTCGGCACCAAATAAAACTTTAAATGGCTCTTCTCCTTCATCCAATCCCTTATTAATGCCTTGCATTTCACGATACAGTTCAGGAAAGGTTTGAACACTATTATGGTCGGTAATCGCAACAGCTTTATGACCCAGTTTTTTAGCAAATTTAACTAATGAACTAGGATCTATAACTCCATCCATTTGACTCATAAAAGTATGAGTATGCAGCTCAACACGTTTAACTTCGGCATTATCTTTTATTTCATCATCTTTTTTTTCAATAACATTTATATCGCGAGCATTTAACACCAATTCTTTTGCATACATATCATTTTTGCTATAACCTCTTATTTTATACCATTTACCAACCTTAAGTTCACTTTTAAACTTTTTATATTCTTCATCATCTTTAGTAAAAATTTTACAATAAATACTATCAGTATAATCCGTGATTTTTAGAGTAATAATTTTAAAATCGGTTTTAGGCGATTCAAAAAAATCTATATCAAAAATATGCCCTTCCACAATAATATTATCAGCTTCACTAATAATATTTTTAATTGGCATTATATTTCCGTTTATTTCTTGTCCCAAAATAATATTATTCACCACTTTAGGTTTTTCTACTAATCCATTTATTTTTTTTATATCTTCATTTATTTCTTTTTCTATTTCATCTTTAATTAACTTAGCTTTTTCTTCATTTATTTTTATTTTAAAATCAAACTTTTGAAAACCAAAATTATTAAATTCTTCAACTATCTTTTCTTTAATACTTTTTAATTTCATTTCTTCAGCCCTATTAGCAACTTCAACAGTTAAAATATTATCCTCATATGTAGTTGATGCATCTTTAAAAACGGATAACAATGGATATTCTTTACTATATTTGTCAATAAGATAAACAAAAAAATTATTGACAACATCTTTACCATCACTTGATACAATAAATTTTACAGTTGCACAACCGACTGTGGGAAAGCAAGCAGATAATTTTTGGGTAAATTCTTCATAAAAATTAATCGGTAAAAATTGATTAATTTGAATAATAAATTGATAACTGTTGTTTTTTCTATCACAAATTATCTTGTCAATAGAGGCACCTTCAAAATATTTATAATCACTTTCATCAATCGAAAGTTGTTTTAATAATATTTGTAACTTTTTATCCATAGTACCACCTACTTCATTATACCATGGATATTATTTTATATAAATAGCACATCTTAATATTTTAAATTAAAAATATTGTTCAATTTTTTCTTTTTTTTATATAAAAAAGTGGTTTAAATTACCACTTTTTACCTTTTTATATGGGTTCTATAATATTTGGTGGGGATAGAAAAATTCTCGCTAATTTTTTTACAAAAA
>ERZ773359.2503-NODE-2503-length-23066-cov-5.963278_pt1 | contig 23066 bp, 20 predicted proteins | sample MGYA00374955_ERZ773359 | MGnify/ENA primary metagenome ERZ773359 (study PRJEB29098, sample SAMN04486028) | biogas fermenter metagenome | study: EMG produced TPA metagenomics assembly of the Biogas fermentation microbial communities from Germany - Plant 4 DNA1...
ACAAAGGATGGAATACTTCCGCCCTTTACAGCACTGCCGGGGTTGGGAATTGCAGCTGCCAGAAATATTGTGGAAGCAAGGGAGAATGGTGGCGAATTTATTTCAATAGAAGATTTGAAAGCCAGATCAGGAGTTTCCAAGGCAGTTATCGAAATATTGGAAACACATGGATGTCTTGACGGTCTTGAGGAAAGCAGCCAACTTTCGTTTTTTTAAGGCATTTTGTTTTTTATAAAAGAAAAAGGCTTAGTGTTTCTTATAAGGGAAAGAATCAAATAAAAGTCTGAAAGACTGAACGGGTTATACAAGAAGAATGTCTTATTACAGGAGGGTGATAACAGTGGCGTTAAAGGAGCTTATTCTTAAAAACCGATCCTACCGCAGATTTTATCAGGATGAGAAGATAGAGTATGACACTCTTAAAGAGCTTGTGGATCTTGCAAGGCTTTCTGCTTCCGGTGCCAACCGCCAGCCGTTAAAGTACATTTTGTCAAATGAGCCGGAGAAAAATGGGAAGATTTTTAAGCACTTGAAATGGGCAGGATATCTTAAGGATTGGGACGGCCCTCAGGATGGCGAGAGGCCCTCTGCATATATAATTGTTTTAGGTGATAAAAGGATTTCAACTAACTTTTTATGGGATCATGGGATTGCATGTCAGAGCATTTTACTTGGTGCCACAGAAAAAGGGTTGGGCGGATGCATGTTTGGTTCTGTAAATAAAAAAGCGCTTATGGAAGACCTTAATATTCCAGATACATTTGAGGTTCTTGTAGTAATTGCTCTTGGAAAACCAAAAGAAAAAGTTTTTCTGGAAGAAGTGGACGAAACAGGGGATATTAAGTACTGGAGAGATGAAAATCAAGTCCATTATGTCCCCAAAAGAAAACTGGATGACATTATACTTGATATATAAAAAATCAGGAGGAACAGAAAATGAAAGACCTGATGAAAAGTTTTGATATGACAGTGAAATACTTGAAAGAAAAACTGGATGCCATACCCGAAATAGCTATAATATTGGGTTCCGGTCTTGGAAATCTGGCAAACCTTATAGAAAATAAAATGGAGATACCCTATGAGGATATTCCTGATTTTCCACGGACCACTGTTGCAGGCCACGAAGGAAAACTTATTTACGGTACCCTGAGCGGCAGAAATATTCTTGCAATGAAGGGCAGGTTCCATTTTTACGAAGGGTACAGAATGGATGAAGTGGTATATCCCATCCGTGTTTTTAAATGTATGGGTATTGAAAATATTATAGTTACCAATGCAGCAGGTGGTATTAATACAAGTTTCAGTCCCGGAGACCTTATGCTGATAACAGATCATATCGGTCTTTTTTGCGAAAACCCTTTAAGAGGTGAAAACCTTGACGATTTGGGTCCACGGTTCCCTGATATGTCAGCGGCCTATGACAGGGATCTGCAAAAACTTGCTTTGGATTGCGCAAGCAGGCTTAATATTGACTTAAAACAGGGTGTCTATTCATATTGTAAAGGTCCTTCCTTTGAAACTCCTGCTGAAATAAAGGCTCTCAGGATTTTAGGCGCCGATGCTGTGGGTATGTCCACAGTTCCTGAAGTTATCACTGCCAATCATATGGGAATGAAAGTACTGGGAATCTCATGCATTACCAATATGGCTGCGGGGATACTCGATCAGCCTCTAAGTCATGAAGAAGTGATGGAGACAGGCAAAATGGCTGAAGAGAAGTTTTCAGCCCTGGTAAGCGAAATTGTGGCAAACTGGAAATAGATGATGCTTGCAAATTTTTCGTACCGGACAGCTGAAAGCAACAAAGTACCTAAATAAGATTTTTAGACAAACCTTTAAGGAGGATTTTAATGGAATATTCAATCCGAGATATATCACTGGCTGAATCAGGCAAAAAGAAAATAGAGTGGGTCAAACGATTTATGCCTATATTGTCTGAACTTGAGGAAGAATTCAGCAGAACTAAGCCTTTTGAAGGGGTTAAGATTTCTCTTTCAGTTCATCTTGAAGCTAAAACAGCATATCTTTCAAAAGTGTTTGCTGCAGGCGGGGCGATTATGTCGGTTACGGGAAGTAATCCTCTTTCAACACAGGATGATGTGGCAGCTGGTTTAGTCGCTGATGGTATTAAAGTATTTGCCTGGTATGATGCCACTCCCGAAGAATATGAAAAACACATAGAGATGACTTTGGAACACGGTCCAAACATTATTATTGATGACGGAGGAGATCTTGTTACTTGCCTTCACGCAAAAATGCAGCATCTTATACCGGATGTCTGGGGCGGATGTGAGGAAACCACTACGGGGATAATCAGGCTAAGAGCCATGGAAAAGGATAGTGCCCTGAAAATACCCATGATGGCGGTAAACGATGCCATGTGCAAACACATGTTTGATAACCAGTATGGAACTGGTCAGTCGGTATGGGATGGGATAAACAGGACTACAAATCTTATTGCTGCGGGTAAAACAGTTGTGGTGGCAGGCTATGGCTGGTGTGGAAAAGGAGTTGCAAAACGGGCACAGGGACTTGGAGCCAAGGTTATTGTTACTGAGGTAGATCCGGTGAAGGCCATTGAAGCGGTAATGGACGGTTACACTGTAATGACAATGAATGAGGCCGCTTCAATTGGAGATGTCTTTGTCACGGTAACAGGATGTAACAAAGTTATCAGAAAAGAACATTTTGAAAAAATGAAGGACGGGGCTATATTATGCAATGCCGGGCATTTTAATGTGGAAATAAGCATTCCTGACCTTGAAAATCTATCTGTCGAAAAAAAGGAATACAGAAAAAATATCATGGGATATACGATGAAAGATGGACGAACATTATATTTGCTGGGTGAGGGCCGTCTGGTAAATCTGGCATGTGGGGACGGACACCCGGCGGAGATTATGGATATGAGTTTTGCTGTACAAGCCTTGAGCGCCCTGTATATAAAGGAAAACAGAGAAAAATTAAGTCCACGGGTATTTGATATCCCTGAGGATATTGACAGGAAAATAGCATTCAGAAAGCTTGAGAGTATGGGTATAAAAATAGACAGTTTGTCTCAGGAACAGAAAAGATACTTAAGCAGCTGGCAGGTTTAGTTAGAGATATCAGACCTCGCACGCCGGAGACATATTCGTAAACTCCGCTATGTGCCCGTTGCGAGGTCTCTCCGGGCTTGCAAACAGCTGCCCTTTCATCAACCTGTAAACTATGAAGTTTTGATGCGGGCAATTCTATTTTTGTCCGGAAGGGTTTATTTGCCTGAGTTTTTCTTTGTTTTTGTATATTCGTTATATAGGTGGTTAAGAGAATTCCGGCAGAGATATATTCCGCAAAGAATAAAACCACAGATCATAAGAATGACAGCAGGATAGGTTATCAGACCTGCAAATAGCCAGACTCCGGTTGATGTGGACATAATAAACAAGCCAAAATAAACAGTAAATGCATTTTTGTTTCTGGAAAAGAAAGAGTAGAAAACCATGAACACGTCTGTCAGAAGCAATATGGCATTCATAATCAGAAAAGTCATAAAACAGGAGTTATAGTCGAAAGTTCCTGCATATAGAAAGATAAATCCAGTCAAAATAAACGGAACGGGATAATATAATTTCAAAGTTTCTGTTTCCCTAAGCAGCAGAACTACAGTATTCAGGACAATCAATATCAGGTGCCCCAAAAGCAGAAGTTTTTCTGTTTCCGATTTATGATAAGGAGCCAATAAAAAAGCAGAAATATTAAGTGTCAGGGGTACAATAAAGTTAAGTCCCATGGCCCTTACTTTTACAGACTGAAATTTCACAATAACAGAATTAAGGAAAAAATATGCCGAAAAAATAAAAGAAAATATAAAAAAAATCTGATTTTCCAGATTGAAAAAGAACAAAATAACCCGCTCCTCCGAAAAAACATTTACACCCTACAATAATATCGGTAAAATTTAGTTATTGATTTATATTCTCAATCTCTTAAATTGACAACCTTTTGCAAAGGTATAAGATAGCATTTAAAAGAAAAAATACCTTGTATATGATAAAACAGGAGGGATTATTATGGGAAGCCTTGCCGGAAAGACTATGGTAGAGAAACTTACTGAGAAACAGGGTATTCAATTTTATCGTCTTAAATCTGATAAATTCAATACCACACGTGTCGACATTTTCTTTGTAGATGATCTGGAAAAAGAAAGAGCAAGTGGAAATGCAATATTGCCTTCTATATTGAAAAGAGGATGTGGAAAATATCCCAGTATAACTGAACTTGAAAGAAAATTGGAGGAACTGTACGGCGCAGATGTAGGAGGCGGCACATTGAAAAAAGGCGAAGCCCATTTAATAGGTTTTCGCATGTCGCATATTTCAGACAGATACACATTTAACAACACCAGGTTATTTGATGAATGCTGCAATCTTCTGATGTGTATATTGGAAAGTCCGCTGACAGAAGACAACGGTTTTAAAAAAAGTGTTTTTACAAAGGAAAGAGATAACCTTATCAATTATATAAGAAGTAGAATTAATAATAAAATACACTTTTCTCTGTACAGGTGCATTGAAGAAATGTGCCACGGAGAGCCTTTTGCAATCCCTGAAGAGGGTACCGAGGAAGATGCACTTCTGTTGACCCCGCAGAATACTTTTGCACAGTATAAAGAAATGATACAGAGTTATCCTGCTTACGTGTATATCTCTGGAGAAGTTGACGATACAAGTATCCAAAATTTTATTGACAATTTCCTGAAAGCAGGAAGAGGGGATATAAAAAGTATAAAAACTCCTGATGTTAAAAAGGAAATCAGTGAAGTCAAAAGAGTTGAGGAAGGCATGGAGGTTAATCAGGGCAAGCTCTGCCTTGGATTTAGAACACAGATTGATCCATGCTCACCGGACTACTATCCCTTAGTTGTCTATAACGGTATTTTAGGTGGGGATACCCATTCAAAACTGTTTCAGAATGTCAGGGAAAAGGCAAGTCTTGCCTATTATGCCCAATCGGTGCTGGAAAAGTATAAGGGGCTAATGATAGTCATGAGCGGTATTGAAGCTGAGAACAGGCAAAAAGCAGAGGAAATCATTCTCAAGCAGGTTGAAGATATGAGAAAGGGCAATATAACAAAGGATGAGATAGATGCAACTAAAAAATCACTTGAAACCGGTATGAAAGCAATGCAGGACAGTCAGGGTGCAATAGTGGATTTCTTCCTGAGCCAGCATTTGACAAATTGTGCCGATGACTTTGAAAGCACTGCTGAGAAGTTCAGACAAGTTACAATTGACGATGTTGTTCGGGTAGCCCAGAATATACAGCTCGATGCAGTGTACTTTTTGAAGCCTAAAAACTTTAAGGAGGGAATAGCATGAATTACCGCACTTTAAACTTCGAAAAAATTGGAGAAACTCTGTATGAATATGAACACGGGTCAGGACTCAAAGTTTTTTTCGTAAAAAAGCCCGGTTACAATAAAAAGACAGCTATGTTCGGAACCAATTACGGCTCAATTGATAATACTTTCAAAGTTCAGGGAAGTGACAAGGAAATTGTTGTTCCCGATGGTATTGCACATTTTCTGGAACACAAGCTCTTTGAACAGGAAGACGGGAACATGCTCGATAAATTTTCGAAGCTTGGCGCATCCCCAAATGCATATACTTCCTTTAACCAGACTGTATATTATTTTTCCTGTACAGATTTATTTGAAGAAAATTTCAGTATGCTTCTTGACTATGTGCAGAATCCCTGGCTTACAGATGAGAATGTAGAAAAAGAAAAGGGTATTATTGCCCAGGAGATTCGCATGTATGAAGATAATCCTAATTGGAGGGAATTTTTTAATCTCCTGGATTGTCTTTATGTAAACCATCCTGTGAAACTCGATATTGCAGGAACAATAGAAAGTATCTCAAAAATTACCAAAGAGCTTTTATATGACTGCTATCATACTTTTTATACACCTTCCAACATGGTGGTTGTCGTAGTTGGTGATTTAATACCGGAAGATGTATTTTCAATTGTTGAAAATATGATAAAATTTAAAGACAGAGGAAAGGTTGAGAAAAAATACCCCGAAGAGCCCGCACATCTGAATAAGGAGTATAACGAACAGAAACTTGTAGTATCCATGCCATTGTTCTATCTGGGTGTAAAAGACAATGTAAGAGTTTCCGGGTTCGAACTGTTAAAGCGCAGGACTGCATTAAGTATTGTATTGAATGATATTTTGGGCAGGAGCTCTGAACTATACAACAAACTTTATAATGATGGGCTTATAAACGATACTTTCAGATTCGAGGTTTCTCTGGATAAGGCTTATGGGTTTGTTGCCTGTGGTGGTCAGTCACCTGATCCGAAAAAGACTGCACAGGTTATTTCAGGGGCATTAAATGAAGCGGCAGTTAAAGGTATCAGTGAAGAAGCCTTTTCAAGAATATTGAAAGCATACCAGGGTATGTATGTAAGAAACTTTAATTCTGTTGATAATATTGCACGTGAGTTGACAGATGCTTATTTCAATGATGCCAGTTATTTCGATCTGGGACATGTTTATGAAAAGCTCGATATATCGTATACAAATAAAGTCATAAGTGAGGTATTATCAAACCAGACAGCTTTATCGGTTATTAATCCACAATAGAAAAAAGGAGGCAAGGTCATGGGGGTCGATTTCATAGAATTTCCCAAGCTGGGAATTAAACTTAATTTAAGCCCGGTTGCATTTTCTATACCTGGTACAAACATTGAAGTACGCTGGTATGGCATTATTATTTCAGCGGCAATTTTAGTTGCATTGACGCTGGCCTTAAAGCAAAGCAAAAAATTTGATATTAAAGAAGACGATGTAATAGATTTGTTCCTTGTTGCTTTACCAGCTGCAATTATTTTTGGACGCTTATTTTTTGTAGCCTTTACCTGGAAAGATTACAAGTATGATCTACTGAATATCTTCAAAATCTGGGAAGGCGGAATATCTATTTTCGGTGTTCTTATAGGTGCCTTCCTCTCAGCCTATATCTTCTGCCGCATGAAAAAGTTGGATTTTCTGTATTTTTTGGATTTCGGATGTGTGTATCTTCCTCTTGCGCAGGCTATCGGCAGGTGGGGCAATTTTACCAACCAGGAGTTATATGGTACTAATACGGATTTACCCTGGGGCATGACCGGAAACAGGATACAGGCTTTTCCTGATCCGGGCGTGGATGGTACAAAACTCGTACATCCCACATTCTTATACGAATCCATATTAAATATAATAGTTTTCGTTGTTCTGTTAAGATTGCGGAAAAAACATAAGGTTAAAGGCAGTGTTTTGGCATCGTATCTGATGATGTACAGTTTTGTACGCTTTATGATGGAATTTATAAGAGTAGATCAATTTGGTACGGGTTCCATCCGTTATAATCAGGTGGTTGCTGCACTGATTTTCATTGCTGCAGCAGTTTGGCTTGTGTGGGTTGTAAAAAGGCCGGTCAAACTGGCAGATACGGATGAGGAAATTGCTCCAAGCGCATATGCAAGTATTCTTGAAGAAATAAGAAGTGAAGAGCAGGAGAATACTCAGGAGCAGGAAAATTTAACCCAGGAAGAAGATCAATCTCAGGAAGATTCAAATCCGGATCAGCAGGAAGTTAAAGCTGATAGAGATTTAATGACTGAAGATGATAACTTAAAGAATGGACAGCAGGGTGACAATGATACAGAAACTGATCAAAATCATGAGAATTAATAAAAGTCAACAGAGGGAAGGACGTATGGTTACACTTGAAAAAAATAGAGGTCCTTCGTTAATTAAAAATTTTGACTGGTTTTTGCTGGTTCTGGTTCTGGCACTTAATATACTTGGGCTGATAGTTGTCAGAAGCGTATCCAACCACCTAAACCAACCTGTTCTCTTCAAAAAGCAGCTTATAGCTTCTGTTATAGGCTTAGCTTGTATGCTGATTATGTTATTTATAGATTATAAAGACTTAAGGGTGCTGAGTATACCTGCTTACATAGGAACCGTTTTTCTACTTGTATATACACTCGTAGCGGGGATCGGACGGGAAGAAGTGGGGACCAAAGGATGGATAGATTTAGGATTCTTCTCCTTTCAGCCGTCCGAATTGGGAAAGGTGACATTGTCTATAGTTGCGGCTGTATTCCTTGAACGAATAAAACAAGGAAATGGTCCGATCAATTATCTCTGGCTTGCAGGTACTACAGCTTCCCTTGTAGGTCTGGTGCTGATGCAGCCTGATTTCGGAACGGCAGTTGTATATATTTTCATATTTGCCTGCATGGTCTTTGTGTGGGGGATAAGATACCGGACCATTTTGATAATTTTAGTGGCCGGACTTGTTTCGCTGCCCGTACTTTTGTTTGGCTTTATGGACAAAATATTTGAATCTTTCCAGATCACCAGGATACTCTCATTTTTGAATCCTGAGGCCTATGCAAGGGACGGAGCCTATCAGGTGCTTATGTCAATCAGATATATAGGTTCAGGAAGGATTTTTGGAGTAGAACCGGGCACCGAAAAGGCTGCCCGCCATGTTCCGGAAGCTGCGACCGATTCAATTTTTGCAGTAATCGGAGAAGAGTGGGGGTTTATCGGCACTGTTACCGTAGTTCTTCTGTTTACTTTATTCCTGTTAAGGTGCCTGTATATCTCACGCTATGCAAGGGATAAGTTTGGTTCTTACATAGTAATCGGGCTGATGGCAATGTTCCTCTTTCATTTCGTTGAAAATGTAGGCATGAATATCGGGATGCTGCCGGTGACCGGAATTCCCCTTCCTTTTATTAGTTATGGCGGAAGTTCGGTGCTTGTAAGTTATATTGCCGTGGGAATAATTCTGGGGATTTCCATGAGACGACAAAGACCTATGTTCGAGGTCCAGTAACTTATCACCATTGCGAATTGTTGGACATTAACAAATGAAAAACTGTCAATTATTAAATTTTTGTTACAAAAATATAAAGTTTTATCACATGAATACAACTGGCAAAATTAAAAAATAGATATATTTTGTATATATTTTTAAATGTAATACAATATATGGTATATGCAAAAAAATAAGTAAGAAAAGCAAGAAGGCATCCATGACTGAAGCCTTCTTTTTTTATGTTTTTGGGACTAAAGTAGGGGTTGACTGGGGACGATAGTAAGAGTAAAATGATAGTCAAGTGGAGCAAAGTGGAGTGAAGTGGTGGAGGTGAACGGAATGTTGATAGGTAAATACACAAATGCTCTTGACTCAAAAGGGCGTGTGTTTGTACCGGCAGCATTCCGTACAGATTTGGGCGAGCGTTTTGTCCTCACCCGCGGATCTGAAGAAAAAAGCCTCTACATATATCCCATGGATGAATGGGAGAATTTTGTAAAGAAACTCCAGCAGCTTCCCACATCAAAGAAAAACAGCAGGGCTATCATCCGCCACTTTTGTGCAAACGCTACCAACTGTACAATGGATAGTCAGGGACGCATACTTATTCCTCAGGAATTAAGAGAAAAGGCTGAACTTCAGAAAGATGTAGTATTTATAGGAACAGTGAACAAAATAGAAGTCTGGAGTGCAGAAAACATCAAGATGGTTGAAACTGAGGAAATCGATGAACTGCTTGAGTCGCTGGATATTGATTTTTAGTTTGAAGAAAGAGGCAATTAAATGGAATTTGTACACAAGCCCATTATGCTGGATGAGTGCATGGAATTCCTGAATATACGCCCTGACGGAGTATATGTTGATTGCACCTTAGGTGGAGCAGGTCATTCTTCAGAAATTCTTAAACGTCTTGGCGAAAATGGTCTGCTTATAGGAATAGATCAGGATGAAAATGCAATTAAAGCTGCAACTAAAAGGCTTTCAGAAATAAAAACCCAAGGTTGCTTTGCTATTGAACATACGAACTTTGAAAACATAAGAGAAGTACTCAAAAAACGTAAGATAGATTCCGTTGACGGTGTTCTGATGGATTTAGGAGTTTCTTCCCATCAGCTCGATGAAGGGGAAAGGGGCTTTTCCTACCAGCACGATGCACCGCTGGATATGAGGATGAACCGCAATAATCCTGTGAATGCTGAGGTTTTGGTAAATACATTAAGTCAGCAGGATCTTGCCCGGATAATACGTGATTACGGTGAAGAAAAATGGGCATCGAGGATAGCGGAATTCATTGTACGGAATCGGGAGATACAAAAGATAAAAACTACAGGTGAATTGGTGGAGATTATTAAAGCTGCCATACCTGCTAAAGCAAGACGTACAGGACCACACCCTGCCAAACGGACTTTTCAGGCAATCAGGATAGCGGTAAACAGAGAGCTCGAGGTACTTGAGAATCTACTGAATGATGTAGTGGACGTATTAAGTCCCGGCGGACGAATAGTGGTCATTACATTCCACTCATTGGAAGACCGCATAGTTAAAAGAGCCTTTAAGGAAATGTCTCAAAGCTGTATTTGTCCAAAGGACTTACCCCAATGTGTATGCGGAATTGAGCCAAAACTGAAAGTTATTACAAGAAAACCTGTAACTCCAAAAGAAGAGGAACTTAAGAATAATCCGAGAGCCCGAAGTTCAAAGCTCAGGACGGCAGAAAGGTTATAACATTGCAAACATGACTTTTGCGATATCATACGAAAGAAAAAATACCCAAAAGCACAAAAGATAAAATTATTAATTTACAAAAGATAAAAAACAGAGGAAAACAAAGGCTGAGATCATAGAACTACATTGAAAAGATAAAGGCCATTTTATGGCTTTACGTTCACAAAAGAATAAATTCATTCAAATACTAAAGATGAACTTATAATATGCGGAAGATAAAAAATAAGTATAACTAAAGAAAAAATCATTAAGTAACACAAAAGATAAACCATTGGGGAAAATACATAAGATTTTCAGAAATGATGCAACAGGGGGGTCTTAAATGACCCCCATAGTTCCTTGATTTCTATGAAAATTTTCTTAAGTGCTAAACGAAAGATGAAGGAGGGAAGAACGTGGAGAGAAGTAATGGATATGTCTATGGCAGTGCAGCGCCCAAGATGCCTGTGGAACCTCAAAGGCGTGCCGGAAAAAGAGTTGTCAGAAAAGTATACTCTAAACCTCTTCCGTCCAGATCCTCCATTCCAAAGGTACAAATGATTTTTTGCATAGTTTTCATGGTAGCGGTGAGTTTTCTCATTCTCTATCGGTATGCAGCCATTTCCGAACTTAATTACAGAATGGGTCAGCTTACTGAAGAATATAACAGACTTCGTGATGAAAACCGTGCCCTTAATGTAGAAATTGAAACAAGTATAAATTTGGATTATGTAAAAGAGTTTGCTGAAACACGGCTTAATATGCATAAACCGGACAGTTACCAGATTGTGACTGTAAGTGTTCCCAAGAGCGATTATAGTGTGGTTGTTGATCAGTCCTATATTGATGATGCAACAGAGAATACTTCTCTTATAGGCAATATTGTAAAACTGTTCAAAGCCATTTTACAGTAAGTCTGGCTGTAAGTATCCAATATTACATAATTCGAGACAAGATTATAAGGGCAACTTAATATATATAAAATTAGAAGACAACGGGACCATGGAATTGATATTGATGTATAATCATTCTGTTGTCCTTTTTTTATAGGAGAGATATATGAGAGGCGGTACGCATAACGGAAATAACAACATCAGTAACCTACATAAAAATAGATTGCGTAATTATTCCAGCGGTCAGAAAGAAGCGCTGGAAAAGCCTAATACAACAAAACTTAAAAGACGTGAATTTTTATTATTGATAATCTATTCCCTTTCACTTGTTTTTTTACTTTATAGAGTAGGATTTATCCAGTTCGTTAAAGGTGAAGAATACCGGCAGATGGCCTACCTGAATCAGACACAAAAAAGGCAGATCAATCCAAAACGGGGCACCATATATGACAGAAATGGAAAAGGTCTTGCCATCAGTGCGTCGGTTGACACAGTTTCAGTGAATCCTAAGGCACTTCGTGATGAAGTAGACGGGGACGAAACTAAGCTTCGTACCATAGCCAACGATCTTGCCGCTTTTCTTGATATGGACAGCGATACCATAATGGAAAAATTCAATAAAAATTCCCGGTATGAATTTATAAAAAGAAAAATTGACCGGGAAATTGGCAACCAGGTAAGAGCTTATGTAATGGACAAAAAAATCATGAATATTTACATAGATGAGGATTCAAAACGCTTTTATCCCAATGGAAAACTTGCATCACATGTTCTTGGGTTTACAGGAATAGATGATCAGGGTTTGAACGGGATTGAGCTTGTACTGGACAACACTCTTAAAGGAATACCCGGCAAAATTATGAATGAAGTAGATGTTCTCGGAAGGCAGATCAGTTATTCTCAGGAAAGATATATCGATGCCATTGACGGATATAACGTGTATCTTACAATTGATGAGACAATTCAGCATTTTGCCGAGAAAGCTCTGGATCAGGCCATACTGGATTACAATTTGAAAAACGGGGGTATGGTCATAGTTATGAATCCAAAAACTGGTGAAATCCTGGCGATGGCATCAAAACCGGATTTTGATCCTAATGACCCTGATGGAATGCCCGATTTTGTAAATGACCCTGATTGGGGAGGATTTTCGGATCCGGAAGACAGTAAGCTGCTCTGGCAGACGGTGTTCAGAAATAAAGCCGTGATGGATACCTATGAACCGGGTTCGGTGTTTAAAGCTATCACAGCCGCTGCAGCACTTGAAGAAGGGGTTATCACTCCAGTTACTCCTGTGTATTGTAAGCCCATATCTCTGGCAGGTCATACAATTAACTGCTGGCGCAGAGGCGGACATGGAGCAGAGGATTTTACCCATGCGGTATATAACTCGTGCAACCCTGTTTTTGTTAACACGGCACTGAACCTTGGAATAGAAAAATTTTATGAATATGTCAGGATGTTTGGTCTTCAGGAGAGGACCGGTATAGAACTGCAAGGTGAGCCGTCAAATGAGGAACTTAAAAATCTATGGCATTCCGATCCCAAAGAGATAGATCTGGCTGTTACCTCTTTTGGTCAGCGTTTTCAGATTACGCCTGTTCAGCTTATCACTGCATATTCTGCCATTGCCAATGGCGGAGATTTGATGAAGCCAACAATTATAAAGCAGATAACTGACCAGGATGGCAATATTATTAAAAAATTCACTCCGCAGGTCGTACGAAAAGTCATATCTGAAGAAACGGCAAGAACGGTCCGTTCAATACTGGAAGGTGTTGTATCTGAAGGAACCGGAAGAAATGCTTATATAAGCGGTTACCGCATTGCCGGAAAGACCGGCACATCCGAAACACTGACCACAGAAACAGAGGGAAGATATGTGGTTTCATTTATGGGATTAGCTCCTGCAGACGATCCGCAAATATGTGTACTTGTCACTCTGGATCATCCGCAGGTAGCTATGAATTTAAGAACTGGTGGCGTTCTTGCGGCACCTGTAGCTGGAAAATTGATAGAGGAAATTTTGAAATATATGCAAGTGGAGAAAGAATATACTGAAAAAGATCAAAGAGAAATGACCCAGGAAGTTTATGTGCCAAATGTTATAGGTCTTACACTTAAAGAAGCACAGGATAAATTAAATGCTTTTGGACTTCAATATGTGATTGAAGGGAAAAATACTGATGAGAATGCTATTGTATATAATCAGACACCCAAGCCGGATTTTGCAGTTCCTCAAAGTGCCACAATAATACTTTACACAGAGGAGAACTTTGAAGAAATTACTGTTACTATGCCGGATTTATCTAACAAAACAGTTGACGAGGCTATTGCCGCATTGAGACAAAGAGGACTTAACATACGAATCCGGGGTAGCGGAGTAGTGCAAAAACAGCAATATCCTGAAGGAACACTGCTCAATAAAGGTGATCTGGTAGAAGTTGTATTTGTTGAAACTGATGTGGATTAGAAAATATGTTTACCTCAAGTGTATAATGTAAATATTGTTATCAGTTAATTGAAGGGATATAATTTATGACATGATAAAAGATTTCCGGAGGAATAGTATGTTATTAAGAGATTTGATAAAAAGAATCAAACCAGTTGAGATTAAGGGTTATCCTGACATAGAGATCAGAGGCGTTACCTATGATTCCAGAAAGGCGCTGTCAGGATATCTCTTTGTGTGTATAGAAGGATTTCAAACCGATGGGCACAAGTACGCCCAGCAGGCAGTGGACAACGGGGCTACAGCACTTATTGTCGAAAAGGATATATCGGTAATCGGTGACGTTACATTTGTAAAAGTAAAAAATGCCCGCGAGGCTCTTGCAGCAGTATCAGCAGAATGGTTCTCCAATCCTTCAAGGGATTTAAGCCTGATAGGTATAACCGGAACCAAGGGAAAGACCACAACAACCTATATGGTAAAATCCATACTGGAAAAGGCAGGTCATAAAACCGGACTTATAGGTACGGTAGCCAATTGTATAGGAAGTGAAAAAATACCTGCCAGAAGAACCACCCCTGAATCATATGATCTTAATGAAATGCTTGAAAAGATGAAGGAAAAGGGTGCGGATACAGTTGTAATGGAAGTATCTTCCCAGGGGCTTAAGCTGCACAGGGTTTCATTCTGTGAATTTGATATCGGAGTGTTCACAAATTTTTCGAAAGATCATATAGGCGGTTTTGAACATCCTGATATGGAAGATTATCTAACGTCCAAACAAAAATTGTTCACACTATGTAAAAGGGGCATAGTCAACCTGGACTGTAGCTGTGCATCAAGGGTGATTTCATCAGCCCCATGTAAAGTAACTACTTATGGTATTGAGAAAAAGGCTGATGTAGTAGCAAAAAATATAGAAACCCATTCGGATTCAGTTGAATTTGATGTTGAAGCACCCTGGTTTGAAGGAAGGGTAAAGGTTTCTGTTCCAGGTTATTTCAGCGTCTATAATGCTTTGGCGGCTATTACCATTTGCGGTCTTAAAGGCATTGAATTTGACAAGATAAAAGAAGGACTGCTGGATGTAAATGTTCCGGGAAGGGCAGAAGTAGTACCGACACCCGGCAAACCCTATACGGTAATGATAGATTATGCCCACACTCCCGATAGCCTTGAAAATATCCTGTCAACTGTAAAAGGCTTTGCCAAAGGGCGTCTTATAAGCGTGTTCGGTTGCGGCGGAGACAGGGACAGATCAAAACGGCCGCTTATGGGTGAAATATCAGGCAAGATTGCAGATTTGACAATAATTACATCTGATAATCCCAGGACTGAGGATCCGATGCAGATTTTGAAGGACATAGAAGAGGGCATTGTAAAAACCCAAGGCCAGTATGTGATTATAGAGGACAGGACAGAGGCTATACGCTATGCCATGGATCACGCTTCAGAGAATGACATAATAGTTCTGTCCGGGAAAGGTCATGAGACATACCAGATATTTAAAGACAAGACCATCCACTATGATGAGCGTGAGATTGTTGAAGGAATACTGGAGGGACTAATTTGAAGATTCTGAGTTCGAAGACAATTCAAAAGATGGTTGACGGCAGGTTAAGAGGTCCCGGGAATATCGAGGTTTCCTCAGTTTCAATAGATACCAGAACTCTGGAAAAAGGGGCTTTATTCATCGCCATTTCAGGGCAAAGATTTGACGGCCATGATTTTGTGGAGGAGGCCATTAAAAAAGGTGCGGCTCTGGTTATGGTTCAGGAAGATAGAAAAATTCCTGACGGGATCCCCGCCGTCTTTGTTCACGATACCGTAAAGGCGCTGGGAAAACTGGCGAAAAACTACAGGGATCTTTTCAATATTCCTGTTATCGCAGTAACCGGAAGTGTTGGTAAGACAAGCACCAAGGATATGATAGCCTCTGTGCTTTCTGCACGTTATAAAGTTCATAAGACTAAAGGCAATTTTAATAATGAAATAGGACTTCCTTTGTCGGTTCTTGGACTTGATGAAACACATGAAGCGGCGGTTTTTGAACTGGGAATGCGGGGGTTTGGAGAAATCAGTGAGCTGTCCAGAATTACAAGCCCTGATATAGCAGTTATCACAAATATTGGCATATCCCATATCGAGAGACTGGGTAACCGTCAGAATATCCTTAAAGCAAAGCTTGAAATCCTCGACGGGCTAAAAAAAGACGGAACGGTCATTTTAAACGGAGACGATGAACTTTTATCAGGTTTGAGGGGACTTTTAAGCTATAGAACCATATTTTACGGAATTAATGAAGGTCAGGATATCTGGGCTTTTGATTTAAGTTCCAAGGGAGAAGAGGGTGTAAATTTTCAGGTACAGACTTTGAAAAATGATATGGATCTTTTCATTCCTGCTCCGGGCATTCATAATGTCCATAACGCCCTGTCTGCCATAGCAGTGGCACAGACGCTTAATATGACCGACCAGGAAATTAAAGAAGGGCTTTTGAAATTTTCTTCTTCACGGTTGAGAATGAATATTGAAGAGAAAGATGGTATAAAGTTTATTAATGATTCATATAATGCTGCTCCTTCTTCGGTTCGTGCAGCTTTAAGTGTACTTTGTGATATAGGCAGAGGTAAGAGAAAATGGGCCGTTCTGGGTGATATGCTTGAGCTTGGTGAGTGGACTGAAGAAGCGCACAAAGAAATAGGTAGACTTGTCTCTGCCATGAGCATAGACTATCTTGTAGGAATAGGCTCTTTTGCCAGGTGGTACATTAAAGGAGCAGAGGAAAATGAGGATAATACAACTTGTACTGCACTCTTCGGTTCAATCAGTGAAGCCAAACCCTATATTAAAACACTGATGCAAAAGGGTGATGTGCTCCTGTTCAAAGGATCACGCAGCATGAAACTGGATGTATTGGTGCAGGAGCTGCTTTAGGAAGGAATGAAAACATAATGGATATATTCGAAAAGGCAATCCCACTCCAAATTGCCGTATATATAATAAGTCTGCTTATTGCAGTTTTGGCAGGCAAATTTTTAATACCTTTGTTAAGAAGGCTCAAATTCGGCCAGGTTATAAGAGATGAAGGACCGCAAAGTCACAAGACCAAGACAGGTACTCCTACAATGGGAGGAGTAATATTTCTGTTGCCTGTTTTGATATTGGGCATTATTTTCAGTTTTAAAGATGCAAGAATGCTGGTACTTGTCCTGACTACACTGGGGTATGCGTTTATAGGTTTTTCAGATGACTATCTGAAGATAATAAAAAAACATAATGAAGGACTTACCCCAAAGCAAAAAATGATAAGCCTTTTAATAGTATCCGGAGTGTTTACCTGGTATGCGACGACTTTTGTTAATGAGGCCAATACTGTAATTCTCCCTTTTCTGGGATTCGACAGGCCTATAAATCTTCCTGTTATATTGTCAATTCCATTCAATATATTTATATTGGCAGCCTTTACAAATGCAGTGAATTTAACTGATGGTCTTGACGGACTTGCCGGCTCGGTTACCATCATTGTGCTGCTTTTTTATTCAATTATTTGTGCAAGAAACAGCGATTGGAATTATATAAGAGTTTTCAGCGCAGTCCTTGCAGGGGGAATTTTAGGTTTCCTGGTATACAATCTGCATCCTGCCAAAGTTTTTATGGGAGACACCGGTTCTCTTGCACTGGGAGGAGCAATTGCCGCAATTTCCATACTTACTGGAACCACTTTCGTATTGGCAATAACAGGAATAATTTATGTTCTTGAAACATTATCTGTAGTAATACAGGTTATTTATTTCAAACGGATAGGAAAACGTGTTTTTCTTATGGCACCACTCCATCACCATTTCGAGTATAAGGGCTGGAGTGAAACTAAGGTGGTTGCAGTATTTACTTTTGTGACTGTATTAGCTGCATTACTGGCACTCCTGGTATTGAGGTGATTAACAATGGCAAAAAAAAGGGAGTATGATTTTTGGCTTCTTTTTACGGTACTGCTGCTTTTGGCCCTGGGAACCATCATGGTTTTCAGTGCCAGTTCATATAATGCCCTGAACTATATGGGTAATAAATACCATTACCTTATAAGGCAATTACTTTGGGTAACAATTGGAATTATCAGCATGATGATTTTTTCAAGGCTTGACTACAGAAGAATTGCTTTAAGTTCTCCCATATTGTTGATAGTAAGCACAATTCTTCTGATACTGGTCCGGATACCCGGAATCGGAAGCAACGTAAATGGAGCATGGAGATGGTTTAATTTAGGACCTATGTCCTTTCAGCCCTCCGAGTTCACAAAAATAGCCATGATATTGTTTTTATCCTTCAGTCTGTCCAAAAACAGTTATAAATTAGACAGATTTTTTTCTGGTCTTCTGCCATACCTGTTTGTAGTAGGAATAACTGATGCACTTTTATATCTTGAACCTCATATGAGTGCAATAATTCTGATTACTCTTGTGTCAATTATCATCCTTTTTTGTGCAGGTGCCAGAATTCTTCATTTTGCAATACTTTCAGTTCCTGCTTTAATAGGCGGATGGTTCCTTATTATAAGTGATGAGTATCGTGTTCAGCGTATACTGTCATTTATGGATCCGTTCAAATATCCGCAGGACAGTGGCTATCAGGTAATTAATTCCCTCTATGCCATTGCATCAGGATCAGTCTTTGGAAGGGGACTGGGTAAGAGCCTTCAAAAGTATTTGTACCTTCCTGAACCTCACAATGACTTTATATTTTCTATCTTGGCAGAAGAATTGGGGTTTATAGGAGCCTTGACTGTAATTGTACTGTTCATGGTATTTATCTGGAGAGGATTAAGAATTTCCATGAATGCACCCGATATGATGGGAAGTCTGATTGCAGTCGGTATTACATCATTGGTAGCCCTGGAGGTAATTATCAATATAGCTGTTGTTACTTCCACCATTCCTGCTACCGGTATGCCACTGCCTTTCTTTAGCTATGGAGGTACATCAATGGTGTTTCTGCTGACCTCCATAGGGATTTTGTTGAATATATCAAGAGGCGCTACAACAAATGCGGCAAGAATGCCGGTAGCTCGCAGCCGAACTTATGTCAGGCGAGAATTTTCATAAGTGAAAGCAGGTGTTTTTAAACAATGAAATATATTATTTCAGGCGGCGGAACAGGTGGACATATATACCCCGGTTTAGCAATTGCAAAGGAAATAAAGGCTAAGGAGCCGGATGCCGAAATACTTTTTGTTGGAACCAGGCACGGTCTTGAAAGTAAACTGGTTCCAAGGGAAGGTTATGATATAAAGTTTATAGATGTAAGGGGATTCAAACGCAAATTATCGTTTGATACTTTTAAAACTATGTTTAAGTTGTTTAAAAGCTTCGGCAGAATAATGAAAATAATTAATGAATTCAAACCTGATGCTGTTATAGGAACCGGGGGATATGTCTGTGGCCCGGTTGTTTTTTCTGCTGCCCTTAAAAAAATTCCCACCATAATTCATGAACAAAATGCTTTTCCCGGTGTGACAAACAAAATTTTGGCCAGGTATGTGGACGCAGTTGCCATAAGTTTTGAAGAATCGAGAAAAAGATTTAAAGCAAAAGCTAAAATTACTCTGACCGGAAATCCAATAAGAAAAGAAGTTTTTGAACTGGACAGGAAAACTGCAAGAAGCAGACTGAGTATTCCTGATAATGTGCCGCTGGTAGTAATTTTTGGTGGAAGTCTGGGTGCAGAAAGAATTAATGAATGTGTGGCCGATATGATAAACAGTCATTGTAATGACATGCCATATCATCTGATTTTATCCACCGGCATGAAGCATTATGATGAAGTGATGAACAAAATTAAGGTTAAGCTTCCGCCCACCATCAGAATTGAGCCGTATATTTACAATATGGTCGAGGTTCTTGCAAGCTCGGATGTAGTTGTATGCCGGGGCGGAGCAATTACTGTAAGTGAAATTTCAGCATTGGGTCTTCCTTCCATAATCATACCGTCTCCCTATGTGGCAGAGAATCACCAGGAATACAATGCCCGTGCCCTGGAACAAAGGGGAGCGGCAGTAGTTATCCTTGAAGATCAATTAAATCCTGACATTCTTTATGGGCAGATTAATAAACTTATTTCTGACAAGGATCTGCGCCACAAGATGCACATTAATGCAAAGAAATTAGGCATAAAGGATTCAGCGGCCCGGATCTATTCTTTGCTGAAGGAAATAATGAGGAGCAAGTCCTTGTAACATAGCTGACAAGCCGCTTGTAACATGATTTTACCGGAAGCATATTATAAAGTGTGTTCAATATTTGCTTCCGGGGGTGTTTTGCGTGAGCAATCTCATAATTGCCGGAGGTTCAAGACTTAGCGGCATTATAGAAATTCCAGGGGCTAAAAATGCAGTGTTACCCGTTCTTGCCGCCACACTCTTGAACAAAGGTACCAGCATTCTTGAGAATTGCCCGGAATTGGACGATGTCTTGACTATGCTTGAAATACTTACTGCTTTAGGTTGTAAGTACAAATGGGAAGGAAACCGGATTGAAATTGATGCAAGTAATTTGACAAGTTCAGAGATTCCGGAGTTATTAGCCAAACGAATGAGGTCTTCGATAATTATTTTGGGTGCTGTTCTTGCCAGGTGCGGTGAAGTGTTGGTGAGTTATCCCGGAGGCTGTGAAATCGGGATGCGGCCAATTGATATGCATATAAAGGCTTTGGAGCAAATGGGAGCCGTGGTGGACGGCATCAATCAGGGAATGCTTAAAGTGACTGCTTCAAAACTTCAGGGCTGTGAAATTCTGCTTGATTACCCCAGTGTTGGTGCAACCGAGAATATTATGCTGGCTGCAACATTTGCAGAAGGAGAGACTATTATCCGGAATGCTGCAAAAGAACCTGAAATAGAGGATTTGCAGGAATTTATGAAGAAAATGGGTGTAAAGGTCTCCGGTGCAGGCACAGGCGTTATTAAGATCAAGGGGATGAAAGACATAAAATGCGAGGTTGTACACAGAATTATACCTGACAGAATAGTTGCGGGAACTTATCTTGCAGCAGCTGCAGCTACAGGCGGAAACCTGGTTATAACAGGTGTTGAGTACGACCATATAGGATCAATTATATATTGTCTTAAGCGGATTGGATGTATTGTGAAAAATTATCAGGGCGGAGTTGTTACTTTAGAGACTCCCGGGAAATTAAAGGCCCTTGATCTTATAAGAACTTCCCCTTATCCGGGATTTCCCACAGATATGCAACCTCAGATAGTGTCTCTTTTAAGCAAATGCTCAGGTACAAGTGTGGTAGTTGAGACAGTATTTGAAAACAGGTTCAGGTATACAGAACAGCTTCTGAAACTTGGTGCAGACATAAGTGTTCAGGGAAGAGCAGCAATTATACGCGGTGTGGATAAACTTAAAGGTGCAGAAGTTGAAGCAAGGGATTTAAGAGGAGGAGCAGCACTGATAATTGCCGGATTATCGGCCGAGGGTGAAACAAAAATCTCAGGTGTCAATTATATAGACAGAGGTTATGAACGTATTGAGGAAGCTTTACAAAAAGTAGGAGCAAATATCAGAAGAGTTGAAGGTTAAAAGCAGTCTGATATAATTAAATTAACTTGATAAGCAGTTTGGATAGCGGTGCTGGAGATGAAATCTAAAAGCAGGCGGATAAAAAAAAGATGGGTATTTCTTTTTACTTTAATACTGTTGATGGCAGTTTCATTGGTGATATTATACACACCGATGTTCAATATATCCTTTATTAAAGTAAAAGGAAATACTAAATATTCACAGGACGAAATAATTCAGGCCTCAGGCATATTAATGGGTGAAAACGGTTTTAAAAAACTCAGACTGAACGTTGAATCCATATTTGAACTGAGGCTTACAGACAACGAAAAGAACATTGAAAGGCTTCCGTATATAAAAAACAGCAGGGTAAGTCTGATATTTCCGGACGGGGTTTTAATAGAGGTTCAGGAAAGAAAACCTGAAGCATATATTAAGTATCTGGACAATTTTCTTATTGTAGACAAAGAAGCTTTTGTTCTTGAGGTGACAGACAGGCGTCCTGAAGGTGATCTCAAGGAAATACGGGGGATTGAATTTTTAAAATATTCAATAGGTAACCAGCTTGAAGATACAGATACTGACCTGGTCCGAATAGCTGTTGAGATTTTGGAAGCTGTAAATGAATCTGATAAAAACTCACAATTGAAATTGTCTGAAGTTTTGGATTGGGTTGATATGGTCGATAAAAACAATGCCATTTTATCGCTGGATAACAGGGTGATGGTCCGTTTCAACCCAATGGACAAGCTTCAGTATACAATAGATTTTACCAAGGAAATATTTTTTAAGAAATTGAATTCAAAGGAGACCGGAAGAATTGTATTTGCAGAAGGACAAAATCCGAGTTTTATTCCAGAATAAATACCTTTAAAAGAGGAGGAGCTTTATGGTACCATTATTGGGACTTATAGTGGGGCTGATTATAGGAATATTTATTCCTTATCACATACCCCGTGAATATTCCAATTATGCAGCAGTTGCTATTTTAGCGGCGCTGGACTCTGTATTGGGAGGGTTATCGGCCTCTCTTGACGGAAAATTTAATATTAAGATATTTCTTACTGGATTTTTTGGTAACTCAATTCTGGCTGCGTTTTTGGCGTATGTTGGGGATAAACTGGGTATACAGATCCATCTGGCAGCTATATTTGCTTTCGGTAACCGCATCTTTGTCAATTTCGGCAATATCAGACGTAAGGCTCTTAAAATTAAAGATTACAACTGAGAATATATAAAGACCACTATATATACTGCCAGGTTTAGATATTTTCTTGTTTTATCCTCAAGATATTGGGGTATTATTACTGTTTTCCCAAAGAAAATATTGCTTTTATATATGATTGTAATATAATTATAATTGATAGTATTTTTTCTATAATGTGGTGTTCTACACGTACTGAAGATAACTTGGTAAGGAGGATACTAAAGTGTTGGAGTTCGATATTGATATGGAAAATTTTGCCCGGATAAAGGTTGTCGGTGTTGGCGGTGGCGGTAACAACGCAGTAAACAGAATGATCACAGCAGGTCTCCGTGGTGTGGATTTTATTGCGGTAAATACTGATAAACAAGCATTATTCCTTTCACAGGC
>ERZ773359.2505-NODE-2505-length-23053-cov-9.808027_pt1 | contig 23053 bp, 23 predicted proteins | sample MGYA00374955_ERZ773359 | MGnify/ENA primary metagenome ERZ773359 (study PRJEB29098, sample SAMN04486028) | biogas fermenter metagenome | study: EMG produced TPA metagenomics assembly of the Biogas fermentation microbial communities from Germany - Plant 4 DNA1...
CCCCCGACACACGGATTAGAAGTCCGTTGCTCTATCCAACTGAGCTATAGGTGCGTACAGTCTTAAATTCTGTTTAAACAGTGTCTAAAAACTTTGACTGACAATATAGAATTATAGCAGGTTATTTGTTGTTTGTCAATAGTTTTTTAATCGATTTCTACAAATTTTATTCTTACTTCTTCTCCCAGCTCCATTATGCCAAAAGTTTTCCTTCTATTAAAATCCCTTGGGTTTGTAGGACTACCTGGGTTCATTACTATTATACCAGATTCTTTCACAAAAGTCGAGACGTGGGTATGACCAAAAAGTATTATATCGGCTTGTAATTCTTCCCCTCTATATAATAGATTGTCAACTCCATACCTAACATTATATTTATGACCATGGGTTAAAAAGATTCTTTTTCCTTTAATTTCTAATATCTCATCTTCCTTAAATCCTGGATAGAAAAAGTCACCATTTCCCTTTACTATTTTAGTTTCAATTCCGGTACGTTTTTCTATTTCCAAACCATCTTCTACATAATCACCTAAATGGATTATTAAGTCTATATCCTTTAAATTTAAAACCGTATCTATAAACTTTTTAGTTTTCCCGTGAGTATCACTTACTACTGCTATTCTCATTCCCATCATCCTCTAATATCTTTTTCATTTTAATCTTTAGTTTTTCTAAAGCTTTAGCCCTGTGACTAATTTTGTTTTTTACTTCCTCCCCTAATTCTGCAAAGGTCTTATCATATCCCGTTACAATAAATAGAGGATCGTATCCAAATCCTTTATTCCCTTTAGGTTCAAAGCCAATATATCCCTCACATATTCCTGTAAGTGTGGTTATCTCACCATTCTCCATTATCAAGGCAATTACTGTCTTAAAATAAGCTTTTCTCTTATCTAAAGGAATCCCTTTAAGCTTATTTAATAGCTTATTATTGTTTTTTTCATCTGTTGCATCTATTCCAGCATACCTTGCCGAATATATTCCAGGCTCACCATTTAAATATTCAACGAAAAGCCCGCTATCGTCGGCAATCACCATTCCCTCAAATTTATCTGCTAAGCTTTTGGCTTTTATTATTGCGTTTTCCTCTAAAGTTTCTCCATCTTCCTCTACTTCAATTCGCTCTAAACCTAAATCCTTTACAGATAATATCTCTAAAGGTAAATCTTTTAGTATATCTTTTATCTCCTCAATCTTATTAATATTTCCTGTAGCCAATAATAATCTTTTCTTATCCATCCTTATCTCCTTTATAATATCTTTATTACCCAAAAAGGCTATTAATATTTTAGCAAATTTGTATGCCTTTTTCCACCTAATATATTCAAAAAATAAATAAGCTGCCTATTAGACAGCTTAATATTCATTGGCAAAAGCGGGTATAGTAGAATCTATGTATATGTCAATACCTGCTTCTTCTAGGGTCTTTCCATCGATTAAGAGTTCAACCCTTTCTATATCACCAAACTCGCTTAGAGTAAGGCCTATATTCTTAGCCATATTATTAAATACCTGACCATCATTTGGTGGTTCTCCATAATCGAAGGAAATATCCACATAAGCAACTCCATCTTTAATATCTACACCATGGAAACTGGCTCCCTGTGGTATACCAGAGCTGAGTCCAAGCTCATCGGGTGCACCATCGAATAGGGTTTCTAGGGCCGTATATATATTGGGCACTGGTGCTAGTGTAGGTATGGTTACTGGAACGAAGTATTCAAAATCTTCTTCGAAATTATTCCCCTTATAATAGACTACCACTTTAGATCTCTGTTCGTCTAAATTTCCAACTAAATTGATATTTTCCCTCCTAATAGGCTTGGATGTATCAGAACCGAATTTAAATGTTGGAACTATTTCTCCTTCTACCAAAAATTGTACCTGATCAATGGTTTGGAATTCCGTTAAGGTATATACTACTCCTTTTATCAAGTTCTCTTCGTCTTTTTCCGTCTCATAATTTAAAACTTCCTCAGTAAAATCTACTTTACATAGGCCCGTATCGTTGTCGATAGTCATACCTCTAATTTCGGTTCCTGTAGGTATTATAGGTAAAAGTCCAGTTGACCTTAAGCTTTCCCTCAATTCTGGGCTATCCACCATATTTTTTAATGCTAACTTCCCAATACCCTCTTCCCATGGAATCTTTCTCATTAGAGGCACTAATAATCCTTGTTTGTCCTTAAAATACAATACGGTCTTTCTCATGCCATCATCTTCAGTTATTTCAAATTCAAAGTCTTCATCGGACCTTATTATTTCAATTTCATCTTCCTTTGAAAAAAGCTTCTTAAAACCACCTTTTCCCTTACAGCTGACTATAGTCACTGCTAGTACTATTATTAATAATATAAATATGATCCTTCTATTTTCCATCCCTTACCCCCCTCCATGTTTTATTACATTATATTAGGGGATAAGGTAGACTATGATTATTTATTTCCTTTTATATTTTAAGAATAAAAAAGCGGAGGGTCACTCCGCTAATTTTAATGTAGGTCAAAGTATCTTTCTATTCCATTTATAATGGATTCTACTAAAATATTCTGATATTCATCATCGTTTAATAATTGGGCTTCTGCTGGGTTACTTAGAAAGCCTAGTTCAATTAGTACGGAAGGCATTTCTGTATCCCTTATGGCCACTGTCCTTTCCCTTGCTACAAGGCCTTTGTCCGCTGCCCCAGTTCCTTTAACCATCTCCTCTAATATAATCCTTGCAAGAGTTATGGTTTCTTCCTTTGATACATTGGCCTTATCATGGGCATGGTATAATACTTGTATTCCGGCAATGCCAGGATCATCATGGGCATTAGAATGTATACTAACAAATAAATCTGCCTGATGGTAGTTTGCAATCCATGCTCTTTCCTTCAGATCTATAAAAACGTCGCTATTCCTTGTCATTATAGTAGTGTAGCCCAACTCCTGTAACCTATCGTTTAGTTTGACTGAAACCCTTAAGTTGATGTCCTTTTCTTTAATTCCATTATGGACTGCACCTGGATCTTTTCCACCATGACCTGGGTCTATTACTATTAGCCTGTCTGAAGGTTTTTCATTTTCATCCCTCTTAATTTTAATGACAATCTCTTCATCCTTATTCCTAGATAAAACCCTATAGTCTACGCCCCTTCTAAAGGTGATAGTTATCTCGGAACGAAGGCCTGTATTACTTACGCTTATATCATTGATTAGCCCATCTCTAATATTCATATAACCTTCTTCTATATCCAATACCTTTGAAGGCAAGCTTATGGTCATGGCATTTTTGTCCCTTTGATATTCTATATCATAGCTTGTCTTCTCATTAGCTTTAATCCTGATAGTCCTTTCCTTTCCTGAAATGGAATAGTCTAATATTTCACCTAAACTAGTTTGAGGGACAATTACTAGTTTATTGTCCTGCCAATGGACTTTTATCTCCGGGTCTAAAGTTCCTTCCATAACGTCCAATACCAATCGAACTATCCTATCCTCTTTTTTATAAAGATCATCTGGCATGAATTGAGAAACCCTTACTCCTTTAATAAATCCAATATTATAATCATAGTTAAAATAGCTTCCTCCTTGTAATGAAGAGTCCAAGAGATCGACTACTACCCTAGTTGGATTGGATAAAGTAAAGCTTTTTATTTCTGTCTTTTCCGTATTGTGGATGACTAAAGCTTCCTTACCATTTATTATCTCTCTCTCAATTTTTCCAACCCTGTTTACGAAGTTTAGAGTAAAGGATTTATTATCTTCTCCAGATATAATATCAAAATCCTTTTCCTCCGTCATGTTAACAACTATTCTGACCACATTTGGTGAAGTTGAATATTGGGATATGCTTATATTCTCTATTGGTTTTATATTTACTTCTATCGTCCCTATCCCATCTTTAAAGGGGATACTGTCCTTTAGATCTAAAACTGCATCTTCTATATCTATAATCAACCTACTTGGATTATCAAGCTTAAGAGTAGAATAGTTTAAAACCTCACTTCCCTTTACCGTTATTTTAGGAATATTTGTACTACCCTTTTCTACCATTACATCGGTTATAGTCCTTTGGTTGATATTTTCATTCCCCTTTTCTTCTTCGTCTACTTTAGTGTTTATGTAGGGTAACCTCTTAACATTATCCCATCCTACTTCAAATCCTAAGGCCTCGGATACTAACCTTAAGGGCACCATGGTTCTAGAATCCTGATTTGGAAATGTGACAAGCTTTGGTGTAGTTCCTCCTTCTATAGCTATTTTTTCTCCATCTATATAGAAGTACTCGCTATTAATGGTTATCTTTATCTCCTTGCCTTCATGCAATACAGTTGCTGTTTTAGTCTTTTGATCCCAGTTGACTTCTGCACCATAACGCTCTACTAAAAACCTAATAGGAACTAAGGTATAATCATTTACTGGATGTATGAAGGTAGGAATATCTGAGTATATTGCTTGTCCATCTAATACCACCGGTATTTCCTTTACAGAATAGTCTTTCCCATCCATCTTAACTATTAAACTATCATTCTTTGCTGCTAACGATGGTGTAACTAAAAATGTAAAGATCAATAAAAAGGATAAAACTAGTTTCCATGTCCTCATATCGATTGCCCCTTTCCACATCCTCTGCTGTTAATAGATGGTTTAAATTATTTATATCATTTGATTGGTTATTATGTCAACGAATTGGGAATTTTGTAATCATAATGTAACATTACCCCAATATGGAAAGGGCCTTATATAATTCATCGCTAGCTGGAGGGGGTATATTCTCTTCCTTATCTTTCCTCTTTATTATTATTCCCTCTTCGATTACTTCACCAATTTGGCTTACCTTTATCCCTTCCCCTTTGAGCTTCTCTTCAATAATGCTTGCCTTTTCATCGTCAGCTATTATTAACATGCTTCCACTTGAAATGAGTTTGTAAGGATCTATTTTCAATATGGAGGCAATTTCCCTAGTTACATCCATTATAGGGATTAATTCCTCATATATTTTTATTCCTTTATTAATAGCCATGGCACCTTCCCATACTGCCCCTAATACTCCACCTTCAGTTATATCGTGCATATAATTTACCCCAATTTCACCACATATTAACCCTTCCTTTACCACCGAAATCATATCCCCCATTTTTTGGGCCTCTATTATCCTTTTCCTATCCAGCTTTTCCATTAGATATTCTTCCATTTCCTTAGCTAATATGGATGTACCTTCTAACCCAGCATATTTGGTAATCAACACCTTATCTCCTACTTTAACTCTGCTTGGATCTATCATGTTTTTTCTTAATTGTTTTCCTAAAACGGTAGTAGATATTACCACCCTATTAACTGCATCGGTAATCTCCGTATGTCCTCCCATAATCTCAACCTTTAATTCCTCTGCAGCTTCTCCTGCTTCCTTCATTATCAAATCGATATCCTCTATAGTTGTAGATGGTGGAGCTAAGATGGTTAAAAGGACTCCAATAGGTTCTGCACCACTACTAGCTACATCGTTACAGGATATGTGGATGGCAAGCTTTCCTATATCCTTAGTTGCCCCAGTTATAGGGTCGGTAGAAATTATGCAAACTTCTTCTCCAAAATCTATAATGGCATTATCCATGCCTATGGCTGCTCCTTGAAGGACTTCCTTTCTCTTATATTTTATATTGTTAAATACAATTTCTCCTAAAGCCCGATTGGATAATTTCCCTATTTCCATTGAAGATACCTCCTGATGTTATAAATTATTCTAATACACCTGTATGTTATATTTTATCAAAATACACACACTTTTGGTACACTTTAAGTACACTTTTGTTAGCTTAATATGCTCTAAGTAATCAATTAAAATAATACCGATAATTTAGCTAAAAGGAAGCAAAAAAAGAAGGGACTAAAAATAATCCCTTCTACTCCGATAAGGCTTTTAATTCAGAGTTAAACACCTCCTCGTTTAACTCTCCCTCTCTTTTAGCTATTATTACTGTACAGACCGCATCTCCAGTAATGTTTACGGTAGTTCTTCCCATATCTACTAATCTATCTATGCCCATTATCAAACCAATACCTTCTAAGGGCAATCCTATTGATTGTAATACCATGGATAGCATAATAGTTCCTGCACCAGGTACTCCTGCTGTACCTATGGAAGCTAATGTAGCGGTTAGAACTACTGTTAATATAGCACCAATATTTAATGGTATATTATATACTTGAGCGATAAAGAAAGTAGCTACCCCTTGCATGATTGCAGTACCATCCATATTAATAGTTGCGCCTAAAGGGATGGTGAAAGCAGCTATATTTCTAGGCACTCCTAATTGTTTTTCATTTATCTCTAAATTGATAGGAATTGTTGCATTACTACTAGCAGTAGAAAAGGCTACGGACATAGCAGGGAAAAACTTCTTATAAAACTTTATTGGACTCAATCCCGTTAATCCCTTCAGCATACCAGAGTATACTAAACCAGCATGAAGTATAAGACCAATATAAACAGCTATTATATATTTTAATAATGGTACTAAAGCAGCATATCCAACTGTGGCAAAGGTTCTAGCAATTAAACCAAATACTCCTAAAGGAGCAAATAACATGACAAATCCAACCATTTTCATTACTAATTCATTTAACTGTTCAAAGATTTGTAGGATTAACTTAACCTTATCCCCTAAAACTGATAAGCCTATACCCGTAATTATTGCAAAAACTATGATTTGCAGCATATTCCCTTCTGCCATAGCTGATATTGGATTTCTTGGTACCATCTCATATAATATTTGTACCAATGGAGTTTTTTCATTTATTGTAGTTTCTATTTGTTCAATGGCGCCTAAATCCAGTCCTATACCTGGCTTTAATAAATAGCCTAAAACTAAAGCCAGCATAACGGCAAATGCAGTAGTTGCTAAATAAAAAGCCATGGTTCTAGCACCTACTCTGCCTAGTTTTTTCACATCCCCCATACTAGCAGTTCCATTAACTAGTGAAATGAACACTAAAGGAACTACCATCATCATAATTCCTCTTAGGAAGACTTGCCCTAATAATTGAAAGATTCCATCGATTAAAATATCATCCCTTAAAGTCCCCTCTGGTAAATAATATACTAGAATACCAACCACTAGACCTACTAACAGGCCTATAAAAATCTTAGTTGTTAAGCCTTTTCCTTTTTTTTTCCATAAAATACCCCCTATTCTAAAAAAATAATCATAACTATATAAAATAGTTATGATTATTATATATTGGCCTATTCGTTAGATCAAGGGTTAATTTTCTGACAAATGAAACAGATAGATAAAAGAATTTTCATCTAGCGTTTTTCAATCCTCTCCCTCACCATCTTATTAACCAGTTGTGGATTGGCCTTACCCTTAGTAGCCTTCATCACTTGGCCAATTATGAATCCTAAAGCCCTGTCCTTACCATTCTTATAATCTATGACGGATTGTTGATTTTCATCTAGCACCTTTTCTATAATCCCTTCTAATTCACCTTCATCGCTTATTTGAATTAATCCCTTCTTTTTTATAATAGCTTCAGGCTTTTCTCCTGTTTCAAACATTTCCCTTAATACCTTTTTGCCTATATTGTTGCTAATCTTTCCAGCATTAATAAATTCTAGTAGATCTGCCAAATCCTTTGGTTGAAATTTCAGATCTACAATTTCCATTTCCTCATCGTTAAGCCTTCTTAATACATCTCCCATTACCCAATTGCTAACCTGTTTTGGGTCCTTGGCATACTTATTAGTCTCTTCGTAGAATTGGGCTAATTCCTTAGATTGGGTAAGAACCCCTGCATCGTATTCTGGTAAAGCGTATTCTTTAATAAACCTTTCCTTCTTTTGGTGGGGTAGTTCTGGTAAACTATCCCTTATCTCATCGATCCATTCCTTCTTTATTACAACTGGAAGTACATCTACATCAACAGCATATCTATAATTATCGGCACTTCCCTTATCTCTCATAACCACCGTTTTATTTTCTACTTCATTCCATCCTCTAGTTTCCTTGGCTGTATTTTCTCCCTTTTCTAATAAGGAAATATGCCTTCTTTCTTCATATTCAATAGCACTAGCCACTGACTTAAAGGAATTTAGGTTCTTTAATTCCGTTATATTTGTCTTTTTGCCAGTTTCGGTATCCACTACATTTATATTAACATCGCACCTTAAGGAACCTTCCTCCATTTTACAGTCGGAAACTTCAATGTACCTTAAAATATTTCTTAGATTTTCCAAAAACATCCTGGCCTCTTCCGATGAATTAATATCTGGAGCAGTTACTATTTCGATTAGAGGAACCCCCGCCCTATTATAATCAACTAAGGTGTCCCCACCTTCCGTGTGAATTGATTTCCCTGTATCTTCTTCTATATGAATTCTTTGGATTCCAATCCTTTTAAGGCCTTCTTCTACTTCAATTTCCACATAACCATTCCTACATAAGGGGTTGTCATCCTGGCTTACCTGATAACCCTTTGATAAATCGGGATAGAAATAATGCTTTCTGTCCATCTTAACCCATTCTGATATCTGACAGTTGAAAGCAAGGCCTGCCTTTATTCCAAACTCCAAAGCTCCCTTATTCAACTTTGGAATAGCACCTGGTAATCCTAAACAGACTGGACAACAATGGGTATTGGCGTCGCCACCAAATTCATTGACACAATTACAAAATATTTTAGTTTTTGTTAACAGCTCTACATGTATTTCCAATCCTACAATAGTTTTATAACCCATTATTTTCACCTCCCAAAGCTAGTTCCTCTTCTAAGGCATAGGCTGCTTTCAGTATATTTGCTTCCTTAAATCTATCACCTATTATCTGAAGTCCTACTGGTAGTCCATCTACATAACCGCAAGGAACAGATATAGCACACAGGCCAGCTAAATTTGCAGGAATATTAAATATCCCTGACCCATACATTTCAAAAGGATTCTTAATACTGTCCCCTATCTTAAAGGGCAAGTTGGGTGTTGTTGGGGTTAAAATTACATCATACTTCTCAAATACCTTATCGAAATCTTCCTTTATTAAAGTCCTTACCCTAAAGGCCTTTTCATAATATTCCCTACCTTCTTTACTGCCCAATATATAGGTTCCAGCCAAAATGCTTCTCTTTATCTCTTCTCCAAAGCCTTCAGTTCTAGACTTTATATATAGTTCATCTAAGGAATCATAATCTTCAGTCCTATATCCATATCCGACACCATCGTATCGAGCCATATTGGAACTTATCTCAGATACAACTATTAAATAATAAGTAGCCCAATAATGTTCAACATGGGGTAAAGATACCTCTTCCACATGACCGCCTAATATTTCAAATAGTTTAACAGTCTCCATAACCTTACCCTTAACCCTACTGTCCATATCCATATTCATGTATTCTCTCGGCAAAGCTATCTTCATGCCCTTAATGCCTTCCTTAAGTTTTTCTAGATAGCTGCTACCTTCAATTTCCATGGAGGTTGGATCCTTTTCATCATATCCCCTAATTACTTCTAGCAATAGGGTTGCATCTTTAACATTTCTGCCAAAGGTTCCGACCACATCTAATGAATTAGCCAAGGGAACTAATCCATATCTTGAAACTAAACCATAGGTCGGCTTAATACCAACTATACCACAATAGCTAGCTGGTTGACGGTTTGAACCTCCTGTATCCGAGCCTAAGGCTAAAGCCACCTCATGTGCCTTTACAGCTGCAGTAGAGCCACCACTTGAACCACCAGGTACCCTTTCTGTATCTATTGGATTCTTTGTAACTCCAAAGTAAGAGCTCTCCGTAGAATAACTGCCGGCAAATTCATCTAAATTGGTTTTACCCAATATAATCCCATCTTCAGCTTTAATTCTCTCTATTACGGTAGCATCATAGGGAGGTATGTAATTTTCAAGCATCTTAGAGCCACAAGTAGTTCTTACATTTTTAGTAATTATATTATCCTTAACTCCAATGGGAATACCTGCAAGTTTTCCTAAACTTTCTCCATTTTTTATCTTCTCATCTACCCTTTCGGCTGCCTTTAAAGCCTCTTCTTCCGTAATAGTGATAAAGGCATTTAATTCCTCATCTAGCTCTTTAATCCTATTTAAGTGGGCTTTTACTACCTCTTTGCTTGATATTTCCTTGTTTATAACCTTTTCTCTAATCTCCATTGCTGTTAATCTCGTTATATTCATCTTATCACCCCTTCTAATCCATTACCTTCTTTAGTTTGAAGTAACCATATTCCTCTTCAGGTGCATTTTTTAATACTTCCTCTCTATCTAGACTATCACCGGCTACGTCTTCCCTTAAAGATTTGTTAGCTGAATTTAAAAAGTATAAAGGCTTTATCCCTTCTGTATTTACCATATCCAATCCTTTAACCTGTTCTAAAACATTGGAAAACATGGCACCAAAAATTTCAATTTCTTCATCAGACAATTTCAATTTACACATCCCAGCTAGCTGTAAAATCTCTTCCTTAGAAATCATTTTACCGCCTCCTTATAGTAAATTAATCCATTATTTCTATTAGTCTTTCCTCATCAATTATTTCAATTCCTAATTCTAAGGCCCTTTCATATTTAGAACCAGGATTTTCACCTACTATTACAAAGTCGGTATTTCTGCTGACAGAGCCTGTAACCTTTCCTCCCATATCCTCTATTCTTTCCTTTAATTCCTTCCTAGTAAAACCAGCTATAGTTCCAGTAATAACCACCGTCTTGTTGGTAAATATAGACTCTTCTATAGTGGTTTCTTCATAATGAGGGTTAACCCCTTCTGATAGCAATTTTTCTATGCCTTCCAGAATCCTTTCATCCTGGAAGAATTCCACTATGCTCTCTGCAATTTTAGGCCCTATATCTGGAAGGGTTACTAACTCTTCATACTTGGCCTTCTTGATATTATCAAGGGATTTAAAATGTTCTGCTAAGTCCTGAGCTGTCTTTAAACCTACATTGGGAATCCCTAGTGCGTAGATAAAAGCATCTAGGCTTGGGTTTTTACTGTTTTCTATGGCAGTAAGTAGGTTATTGGCTCTCTTCTCTTTAAAGCCTTCTAATTTTATCAAGTCCTCAAACTTTATTTCATAAATATCCCCTATATCTTTTAGATTTAACTCCTCGAATAGCTTTTCTGCCGTCTTTTCACTAAGGCCTTCTATATTCATGGCATCCCTGCTGGCAAAATGTACTATTCTGGATACCAATTGGGGCTTGCAGGCTAAGGAGTTGGGGCAGAATATATGGACTCCATCTTGGATTAACTCGGTATTACAGGCTGGACAATGGGTGGGCTTTTCTATTTTTTCCGTTTCTTCCTCCGTATCTACCACTCCCATTATCTCTGGAATTACCTCATTTGACCTTCTGATAAGCACCCTAGAACCTAAGGCTACCTTCTTTCTAAGTATATCATCGTAATTATTTAGGGTAGCCCTTCTAACTGTTGCTCCGGCTATTTCCACAGGCTCTAATATGGCAATAGGTGTTACCTTTCCAGTTCTACCTACATTCCATTGGACTTCAATTAGCTTGGTAGTGGTTTCCTCCGCTTCAAATTTATAAGCTATAGCCCAGCGTGGGGCCCTCATGGTGTAGCCTAAAACTTCCCTTGTTCGCATGTCATTTATCTTTATTACAACCCCATCGGTTAATACGTCTAGTTTATGCCTTTCTTCCTCTATTTTTTCTATCTCCTCTATTACCTCTTCAATGTTTTTACACTCTTTAGCATAATCGTAGGTGGGTAACCTATTATCCTTTATAAATTCAAGCATTTCCATGTGGGTGCTAAATTCTTTTCCTTCAATATAACCTACATTGTAAAAGTAGGCCATTAAATTCCTTTCCTTGGTAACCCTTGGGTCTAGGTTTCTTAGAGCTCCTGCTGCAGCGTTTCTAGCGTTTTTTAATGGTTCTTCCGCAGTTTCATTATATTTTTCTAAGGCTGATAGGGGCATCAGTCCTTCCCCTTGTATTTCCACCGTTCCCTCATAATCTATCTTTAAAGGTATGGTCTTTATGGTCTTTATCTGGGGTAGAATAGCCTCCCCAACTGTACCATTTCCTCTGGTTGCCCCTTGGACTAGTTCCCCATCCCTATAGGTTAGGTTGATGGTAAGTCCATCGAATTTATACTCTACCACATAAGTGGGGGAAGGGATCTTATCTTCATGGCTGCTGTTGTATTCCTCTATTAGCCTTTTAATTCTCTTGTCCCAATTTCTCAACTCTCCATAGCTCTGACACTTATCTAAGCTCCAAAGCCTTTCAATATGATAATGCTTTTCAAACTTATCCAATATTTCTCCTCCAACCCTCTGGGTAGGAGAATATGAAAATACAATACCAGTTTCCTTCTCCAATTTTACCAGTTCATCAAAGAGTGCATCATACTCCTTATCGCTTACCTTAGGTTGGTCTAATGTGTAATAATAATAGTTTAAGTCGTTGATTATTTCTATGAGTTCCTTCATCCTTGCAATCCTATCCATGGCCTATTCTCCTTTCAATATTTCTATGGGAGCAATGGAAAGAAGTAATCTCTTTAGGCCTACCTTATCAAAGGCAATTACCAATTCCTTATCCCCATCCCTTTCCTTGATTTGGACTATGGTTCCAACTCCCCACTTCTTATGGTTTACCTTATCGCCTATATCTAAATCTTGATTATTCACCCTTAAAGCTTTACTGCTTTCCCTTTCACTAGTATAATCGATAACTTGTATCAGCCCTTTGTTATTAAAAGATTCTTTCTTTTCATCTTCCGATGATTTTATATATTCCTTTGGCATCTCATCTAGAAATCTGGAGGGTAGGGTGTAGTTTATATTTCCATAGATAGTCCTAAGCTTAGCATGGGTAATAAATAGCAGCCTTTCAGCTCTAGTTATGGCCACATAACAAAGCCTTCTTTCCTCTTCCAATTCCTCTTCATCATCTAAGGCCCTTGATATGGGGAATAAGCCTTCCTCCATCCCCACTATAAATACCACAGGAAACTCCAATCCTTTAGCCGAGTGGACCGTAAGTAGGGTTACAGCATTATCTACATCTTCCGTCTTATCTACATCGGAAAGAAGGGATATATTGGCCAAAAAGTCCTCTAATGTTCCATTGGGGTTGTTAACTTCAAAATCTACTGCCACCGATAAAAATTCCCTTATATTATCCAATCGGGTTTGGGATTCTATGCTGTCTTCTTGTTCTAATTCCTTTACATAGCCAGTTTTATTTATTACCTCCTCTAGGAATTCCCTTAATCCCATTACCTCACTCATGGCCATAAAGCTATTTATCATATCTAAAAAGGATTTTAAATTGTTCTTTGCCCTTGTGGATAGATTTGGAATCTCATCTAGTTCTAATAAGGCTTTATATATACTTTCCCCCTTTTGGTTGGCATATGCTTCAACTTTTTCTAGGGTAGCATTTCCTATACCCCTCTTAGGTACATTGACTATTCTCTTTAACGATAGATCGTCGGCTGGGTTTTGAATTAAATTCAAATAAGCTACGATATCCTTTATCTCTTTTCTGTCGTAGAACCTTAATCCCCCTACTATTTTGTAGGGAATCTGCCTTCTCATGAAAACTTCTTCAAAGGTTCTTGATTGGGCATTAGTTCTATAGAGGATTGCAAAATCCTTAGGCTTATAACCTTCAACTAATAATTGTTCTATTTTATTGGCTACAAAATTAGCTTCTTCCCTTTCATCTAAAAGGCTTTCAACTACAACCCTATCCCCTTTCTCATTATCCGTCCAAAGGTCTTTTTCCTTCCTTCCATAGTTGTTTTTAATAACCTGGTTTGCCACCTCTAATATATTTTTTGTGGATCTATAGTTTTGTTCTAATAATATAGTGGTAGCATCTTCAAAATCCTTTTCAAAATTTAATATATTGCTTATATCAGCTCCGCGGAACTTATATATACTCTGGTCTGGATCACCTACTACACAGATGTTTTTATACCTTCCAGTTATGAGCCTAACCAACTCATATTGGGATTTATTGGTGTCCTGAAATTCATCTACAAATACATATTTAAATTTCCTTTGATAGTAATCTAGTACATCTCCATCCTTATTAAAAAGCTCTATGGTTTTTAGGATTAAATCATCAAAGTCTAAGGCATTATTAGCTTTAAGTTTTTTCTCATAAAGGGCGTAAACTTCCCCTACATTCCTATAATAATATTCGTTATAATGCTCATTAATATATGTATCTGGGTCAACCATCCTATCCTTTAAAGAGCCTATAACACTTAATATGGACCTTTCCTTAAACATATCCTTATTCAAGTTTAAATCCTTAATACATTCCTTTACAAGAGTAATCTGATCATCCCTATCATAGATGGAAAAAGCTCTATCGTATCCTATTCTATCGATATTCCTTCTAAGTATCCTTACACAGGCTGAATGGAAGGTCCCCATCCATAGTTCGTCTATATTACCATCTAGTAGATGGTCAATTCTCTCCTTCATTTCGTTGGCAGCTTTATTTGTAAAGGTTATTGCCAGAATATTTCCTGGGAAAACCCCTCTTTCCTTTATTAAATAGGCTATCCTATGGGTCAACACCCTAGTCTTACCAGAACCTGCTCCTGCTAAAATAAGTAAAGGCCCTTCTCCATAAAGAACGGCTTCTCTTTGTCTATCATTAAGTCCATTTATCAGTTCCATATTGTCACCATCCTAGTTTAACCTTCATTTCCTATTTATTATATAATAAGAAAATGATTATTCCAAATAAAAATATGGGCTTTGGGTATTGTGATGAAAATGGTGCAAAAGGGACGGAGGTTTTATGCATCTTTTTCAATATTCTAGCTTTGATTCAAAAAGAACCGCCCCCCTGCTTCTTACATAAATATAACTTCCAAAACATGAGCTATAAGTCCAGCAGCTAAGGAAAATGGGATGCTTAATATGGTCTTTCTGATAAAAAATCTCATTCCGAAAAAAGCCGTTTCAAAAGGCATTTTACTTAAGCTTAGCAAACACCAGCCTGTAATAATGGAAATAATCGTTCCTAAACCTGCTCCCGATGTAAGGATTGAAGCAGCTATGGGAAAGAAGGCATAAGGACCCATTGCAAGTAACATTCCTCCAAAACTACCTAATAATATACCCCTTAACCCTGCTTCCTTGGAGAGCCATTCCTTTACAAATTCCTCTGGAATTACCACCTCTATCATTCCAGATAGAATGAAGGCAGCCAATATAATGGGTAGCATATATACCATCTGTTTCATGCCTCCTTTAAGGCCTTCATACTGTCTTCCAGTTATCTTTATATTGGCATATATGAGTAACAAAGCCACAATACTAAGGATTATTGTCGTTAGAGCCATTTTTTCCACCTGCCCTTATAAATGAAATATCCATTGTGTTTTTGTCATAAAATCTCTTTGCAAGCATTCCTATGATAATGGGAATTGGGATTGTAATTAAATTTCTAATTAAGGCAATTTTAGGTTCTACAAGACTAGCCTCCATAGGGATACGAGTAAAATCATATACATGCTTTCCGAATATGAAGGAAATAAAAATATAAAAGGGTAATTCTTTTTCCACAAAACTGGAGATAAAAGGATAATAAACATAAGGACCTCCTGGAAAAAGCCCTCCAGCAATTGCACTAACAATTATACCCTTTATTCCACTAAATTTTTGTACCCATTGGTCTAGCACTTCTTTTGAGAGTAAAACTTGTATTTGCCCGATAACTATGAAGGAAACAAATAGCATAGGAAGAGTTCTTATGGCCGTATTCATCGATATGTTTAAGCCCTTTATTACAAGTTCTCCTCCTCCTGTAATATAGACCACTAACATAAGAATAGCAGTTATAATAAGGATAACTATCAATGAGTTCTTGATTTTAACCACCTTCCTTTCACTTTTACCATACCCTTATATAGCCAAATTTTATCACTTAATACAATAGATGCAAAGAGGACGGGGTTTTTGCAATTATTTCAGGATTGATGCAAAAAACCCCGTCCCTTATATATCAAATTTCATCTACTACCACTTCATAGGTATTAAGTATATTGATAGTATTTTCTCCTTCCCCATAAATTAGTTGACCTTTAAAATTGGATAAATCTTTACTGTTATCTTCTGTAATATTCCATTTTACATTTCCTCTAAGCAAATCTTTGTTATTCATGAAAGCATTTACTGTAAGGTTTAAACCTTCTCCTAACCGTATTTTTGTATGGTTGACATGGTCTATTACCCAATTATTTTCTAGGTTGTATAATATCAGTTCCAGTTCATTAACTTTACTGATCTCTACTTCTTTATCCCCCGGGACTATCAGTTGAAATCCATATGGATTTACGGAATAAGTTCCATCAAAAAAGTTTGTCCTACCAGTAAAAGTAATATATGCTATATCTCCTATTTTATCCACTTTAATATATTCATGGTCTAAAAATTCTTTAGCCCTTTCTTCGCTGTCAATAGTAATACTTAGTGAGCCAGTGGAGATAACTTTATTTTCCTTGCCAGTTCTTATAGTTAAATTGGGCTGATTTTTTGGATCTATAACTATCTTTTTAACATTTTCATCTATTACTACCTCATTGATAGGGATTTGGTAGTGAAAATTTTGGGATGTGGCTGCAGCAGTAATTTTGTCCATAATTCCTATTTCAATAGCACCATATATCATTAGATTTACTCCAACTATTAACAATACTACAAATATGCTTAAAACATCATATCTTATATTTATATCTCCATCTTTATATTTATAGCAATAATAGAGGATTTCTCCGCCAATTAAAAACAGTATTACGGGCCAAAATTTAATTCCTAGTTCTACTGCAGAGTGCTTGCTTATCTGGGATAGGAATACTAAAATTCCAAAACCAATTAGCACTATAGCCATGGAAATAGTACCTACTCGTCTCCTTTGCATAGGTCATCCCCTTCCTCTTGATTGTCATTAGCTCTGCCCTTAATCAACAATTTGATTCCACCAACTATGAATATTGCAGATACTATAGATGTTTGAATGTAGTTTCTTAGCTGATATGAAATTAAAGGGTACACTATTCGCTCAACAACCACAAGTATTCCAATTCCTATTAGCCCCCAGCCCACCCATTCTGGTTTAAGCTTTGGAAAAACAGCTAAAAAATCCCCACTATCAGTTTTTGTACCATTAACAATATGAAGGGCATCAAAGAAACTATAAAACCATATCAGTGGTAGTACGAATAAGAACAGGCTTGAAGCTAACCATCCCATAAAGAATACGGTAAATAAAAATACTGCCATTAGAACTAATCCCTTATTTTGCAACCCTAGATACATATGGCCTGCCCCAGGGATGGCTGATAAAGCTAGGGTTATGAGCTTTTTATTAGAATTTTTTATTTCTTCAATCTTTCTATATTCCACTTCATTTCCATTATTTATATATGCCTTTGAGCTTAAACTTTTTCTTAAAGAAGAGGCATCTAATAGAGCTACTAGCCATATTATGGGTAGAGCAATTATTGCTAATACAATGAAGGCATCGCTATGGGTTAAAAATACTAAACCAACGGAAATTGCTAGTGTTCCAAAGAATACCATAAGAAATATTACAGCTCTATCTGCATATCCCAGATAAAGATGGGATAGCCCCGGTATAAAGGATAATAAAAAGGTTATAAACTTACTTTTTTCTCTCATTTCCATCCTCCTTAATATTGGATATTTCAATTCTATTTATAAAATCTGATGTTTTATTTACTATCTTTCCCGATATATCTGCAACCTTATTTGGAAGCTCTATATTATCAACTATTGGGCTAGATTGAACTACAATAGGCACTGTATCAACTAATCTAGTAAAAAATCCTCCTACAGTTAAAACTATTGTTACTGAAGCCACTGCTATATAATAGGTAAGAATCTCCTTATATCTTCTATTAGTTCTATTGGTTCTAACTCTTGGCAGATATTCCACCTTCTCAATCTCGTCCATAATTTTATTTGTAAACTCTTCAGAAATGGGCTTTATTGCCTCTTGTACTTCATTTTCATCTATGAGAGAAAGGAAGGTTTCCAAACATTCATCACAGTAATAAAGATGTTCTTCCATCTCAATTATCTTTTCCTCTGAAAGAACATTATTCTTATAAAAAATCCATTCTACATGGTCATAATGTTTCATCCTCTTCCAACCTCCATTTCTCTCTTAAAATATTTCTTCCTCGGTAAAGCCTTGAGGCTACACTCTTTACACTTATCCCCTCTTCCTCTGCAATCTCTTCATAGGACTTTCCTTGGAAATAGAATTTAATTATTACATTCTGATAAATAGGTGGGATATTTTTGCATACCTTTCGAATCTTTTCTCTATATTCCTTTTCTATGACCAAATCCTCTGGTGTCTTAAATTCCCTTATGCTTTCTTTATCAGCAATGGCTTCCATATATTCCATAGTCTCTTCTCTAAACTTGCTTTTCTTCTTTCTTTTCCAGTCTATGGCCTTATTTGCTGTAACCCTACTAATCCAACCTTTAAAATTATCAAATTTGAATTCCGGAAGGGAGATATAAATCTGAAGAAATACTTCCTGAGCTATATTTTCAGCTTCATCATAGTCTTTAATAAAATTGAATATAATTGCAAATACATAGCCTTTATACTTTTCAACTATTTTTTCGAAGGCAGCCTTTTCTCCTGCTAATACTCTTTTTATTAGTTGTATATCTTGATCCATACCTCCCCTCCTTTCCTGTCTAATAATATAAACGAAATAAGAAATAAAAATACTGCAATAAAAGATAAAAATCTTTAAGTAAAAAATAGGGCCTTGTATCGACTAAAAGGATACAAAACCCCATACCTAAATTACTCCCTTATTATAACCATTGCAGATATAGTTGCTATATATAGGGATATTGCATTAATTAGTATAGAAACAAAATCCATCATTGCTGAATAGGAAGATACAGGAAATCCCTTAATTAAAAGATGTGCAGTTATATATGATATTGGGAGTAAGAAAAACTTTAACAGTATATTTTTTGCCCTTTCATTTTTACGATATAAATATAGTAAAATACCGCTGCTACTTGCTAAGAAAAGAGCTAATAATAAATAATATCCTAGGACTAATCTTGGCAATGTAACCATTCCTCCAGTTGGGTTTTGGTCCTTGCCATATATTAATATATCTTCACTTCTATCGGCATTGTAATAATAAACCGAATCTACCTTCTTCCCATCTAGATTTAAGAAGGCAGCCTTATTAGACTTTTTCATAATATTTCTATACCATATGCTATCCCAGGTAGTTATATGGTAAGTATAGCCTTCTCCTATTTCAGATGGGCTAGTACTAATGTTGTATCCTGCTACTTGGTCGCTAAACTTTATAATTATAGTTCCATCATCGCTTTCAATAAAGGATATTAAGCCTTCATGATAGGGAATGTATTCTCTAGCAGTAAGAGTACTAATAAGGGTTACTATAATAGATATTGTCATCATAATAGCAAAGATAACAGTTTGGATTTTTTTCTTACGCATTTTAGCTTTTACTCTCTTAAAGGCTGTTGTATCTGTATCTAGTGGCAGATTTACTGGTAAGCTCATCCCATTAAGTTTTCTTCTGCAGCTTTCACAACTGTCAATATGTTCATCTACCAATTTTTTAGTATCTTCACTTACCATTTCCTCAACATACAAGGGTAAAATATCCTCAATTACTTTACAGCTTATTTTCATCTATAACCCTCCAATCTCGATTTTACCTTGTTTTTAGCACGGTGATAAGTAACGCAAGCCCAGTTTTCGCTTTTTCCAAACAAAGAAGCTATCTGTTTGAAGCTTAATTCTCCAAATACCCTAAGTGTAAATACTTCCTTATAGGGTTCATTAAGACTATGTAAAATTTCATGAATTCTCATGGATTCTTCTGAGTCGGAAATTTTCTTCTCAATATCTAAACCATCTTCCTGTTCTGGAAGTGTATCAATACTAACCGTATTTTTATTTTTTCGCAAATATGAATAATAGCTATTTTTAGCAATCTGACATAGCCATACCCTTACATCACAAGTGCCTTTAAAACTATCTATGGAATTTATTGCTTTTAAAAATGTTTCTGAAGTTATATCTTCAGCAATATGCTTGTTGCCAGATAGGCTATAGACATATAGATAAACATCTTTAAAGTAAGTATTATATAATCTCTCTAGCTCCGTCACTTTTTTACCTCCTTACTAATAAGACGCATGGAGGGCAATTATCTTACAATATTATTATATAAAAATAAGGCAAAAGGGACGGGCCATTTTGCATCTTCATTAAATAATAAATTTGATGCAAAACCCCATCCCTTATGCCTTTATTTTTACATTATATACCTACATTCTTAAAGCCTTTGCCCCTTACCTCTACCACATCATTTATAGTGAAGAAGGCCATTGGGTCTATTTCTTCTACAATCTCCTTTAGCTTGGCAGTTTCCCTTGAGGTTACTATACAATATATTACCTTTTTATCTTCATGGGTATATCCTCCCATTCCTTCAAGGAAGGTAACCCCTCTATTAAGCTGATTGAGTATTGCCTCAGCAACCAAATCTGCCTTTTCAGAAACTATAATTACATTCTTCTTTACATTTAATCCTAATTGTACCTTATCAACTACTGCATAACCTATATACATGGCAATTAAAGTATACATTGCAGACTTATATCCAAATAAAAAGGATGATAAGGAAACTATTATGGTATTTGCAGCCATAAGACCAGAGCTTATATTTATATTATATTTTTTCTTCAAAATGGCCGCTATTATATCAAATCCTCCTTGTGAGGTCCTATTTCTAAACATCAATCCCATACCAATACCATTGAATATTCCTCCAAATACTGCAGCAAGGATTATATCGTCTACTACAAAATAGGAGCCTAATTTTCTAGTAATAGTCAGTATAGAAGAATAGATTAGCATGGATATAAAAGCATAGATGGTAAATTCCCTATCTATCAATTTTGAACCTAATAAGAATATGGGAATATTTAGAAAGAAGACCGATATACCCGTTGGTATTCCTGTTAAATACTGAATTATAATTCCAAGTCCTCCCACACCACCACTTAATAGCCTATTGGGTATGAAGAATACATTAAAAGCAATGGAACAGAATAAATTGCCTATTATGATAAATAGTATTTTTATTATTATTTCCTTTGTATTTAGTTTTTTAGACAATTTAGATACCATCATAATCTCCTTTAAATTTTTTATTATACTCATATAATAACACTTTTTATTACCTATTTGAATCCTAATTTAAGTGAAAAAATTACCTTCCTTATGTCCCATACAAAAAACAGATAATTCACCTAAATTAAAGGTGAATTATCGGTCTCTCTTTACCCATTCCCTCTTTCATTCATATACTCTCTCCAGTTTCCACTGGGAATGTATATTTTTTCATCCTTTTGATTCTCTAAATTTTGATCATTGTACTGATATACATAAGCCAATTCCTTCTTTCCATCCAAGGTTTCCACCTCTATTACCACCCTATTATATTCATTATTGGGGTTATTTTCTCCAAAATAGTTTTCAATCTCATTTAATATGGGAAAAATATCGTCTAGATCCTTTATTACTAGAAGTTCACCATAAACGGTATCTTCACCGGAAACCATGGCAGGATAACCCTTATTGGCTAAATGATATAGTCTCCCTTTAGTCTTAGCTTTGATTCTCTTTTCAACCTTTCCTCTTAAGGCCTTTTCAGAGTTAAAAAAGCCTTCCATCAAACTGCCATAGACAAATAGGTATTTTGCCTTTTTAGTCAATGGATTTCACCGCCAATTTCCCTTATATCTTCATCGTATTTTATCGCCGTTTCTATTGCCACGGTCAAGCCTTTTACTATCAGCTCTAAACTCATACTAGGCCTATCCTTCTTGTCGATTACCTGCTCTGGAATAAAGGGTATGTGTATAAATCCTCCCTTCATATTTGGATACTTCTTATGGATATTATATAAAAGCCCATACATTAGGTGGTTACACACATAGGTACCAGCTGTGTTGGATACTTCCGCCGGAATATTTCTTTTATTCATCTCCTTAACCATGGCCTTAATAGGAAGTTTAGCAAAATAAGCTGTATCTCCGTCCTCGAATATAAGCTCATCAATTGGCTGATAGCCCTCATTGTCTGGGATTCTACCATCGCTAATATTTATTGCTACCCTTTCAACGCTTATTCTATTCCTTCCACCTGCCTGACCAACACAGATGGTTATGTCTGGCTTTTCCTCTTCCAAAGCCCTCTCTAGCCTTTCAATGGATTTATGGAATACAGTGGGTATTTCCACCTTCACTATATCTGCTCCTGCTATCTTATCATCTAACCTTTTAACCGCCTCAATAGATGGATTTATCTTCTCCCCTCCAAAGGGGTCAAAGCCTGTAACTAAAACCTTCATACAAAAACTCCTCCCTTCTAAATTTAGAAAGCTAAAAGCAAGGCCACTATTATATGGATTACAAACATAGTTAATGCTACTGGTATCTGGGTTTTAATTACCCCATATTCATCCTTCATCTCCAGTATAGCAGCTGGTACAATGTTGAAATTTGCTGCCATTGGGGTAAGTAATGTTCCACAGTAGCCAGCTGTCATAGCTAAGGCTCCGATTATTGCTGGGTTAGCACCTTGACTTAATACAAAGGGTGCTCCTACTCCTACCGTTATAACTGAAAAGGCTGCAAAGGCATAAACATGACTTCTAACAAAACATCTCCCATAATAACCATCCCTTCTATTTTAAACTCCTTTTACTCTTAATCCTCCCATCAAAAATAAAAAACTGAAATGAGGCTACTATTACTGCTATTATGGCTATTGGCAATGCTCCCTTGGATACATCTAATGGTGTTACATTATATCCTAACTCCTGTAGAGTACCAACTATTAAAAGAACTCCCCCAGAAGCTATAAATACATTTTGTCCATAGAAGTTTCCGTAATTTTCCACTGCGGCAGATAGCCCCTTAATCCTTTCTTCCTCTTCTTCATCTA
>ERZ773359.2506-NODE-2506-length-23052-cov-5.775884_pt1 | contig 23052 bp, 22 predicted proteins | sample MGYA00374955_ERZ773359 | MGnify/ENA primary metagenome ERZ773359 (study PRJEB29098, sample SAMN04486028) | biogas fermenter metagenome | study: EMG produced TPA metagenomics assembly of the Biogas fermentation microbial communities from Germany - Plant 4 DNA1...
TGGTCGGGATTGACAGCCTGAGTAAAAAAGAGAGGAAAATGGCCGATTATTTATTACAAAAACTTAAAGATATGGGTTTTAAGCCTTACGAGGACGATACAGGCAAAAATATAGGCGGAGATGCGGGTAATGTAATATGTAGGGTAAAAGGCAGCAAAGAAAGACCTGCACTGCTTCTGATGGCACATATGGATACGGTGGTGCCCGGGCTGGACAAAAAAGCAGTTATTGACGGTGACATTATCAGAAGTGACGGCTCGACAATCCTGGGAAGTGACGATGCTTCGGGGATTGCAATAATTCTGGAAACAATAAAATCTTTAAAAGAAGACAATATGGAGCATGGGGACATATATATTGCCTTTACAGTATGTGAGGAAGGCGGACTTTTAGGTGCAAAGAATCTTGACCTGTCAAAGCTGCCTGTAGATTTTGCTGTGATTCTGGATGAAGGAGGTCCCATTGGCACTGCTGCAGTAAAAGCTCCATACTATAACAGATTTAAAGTTACTTTCAAAGGCAAGGCTGCTCATGCCGGAATTGAACCTGAAAAGGGTATAAGTGCTATAATGATGGCTGCCAAAGCTATGGCCAGTATGCCCCATTTCGGAAGAATTGATGATGAAAGCACGTCAAATATAGGTATTATTCATGGTGGGGAGGCAAGAAATATAGTTTGTGATGCATGTACTATAGAAGGAGAAGTACGCTCCATAGAAAAAGACAGAATTGATAGTCTCACCAATGAAATTTTGGAGCATTTTAAGAAAACTGCAGAGGAAATGGGAGGCACTACAAGGATAGAAGTCGAAACCGAGTATCCGGGCTTTATTATCGACGAAAATGCACCCATTATCGAGCTTCTTAAAAAAGCATCAGAAACTTCTGGAATTCCTCTGAATTTAGTTTCAACAGGCGGGGGCAGTGATACAAATATAATCAATGACGCCGGCATACCTGCAGTAAATATAAGTGTAGGAATGGAAAAAGTACACAGTACTGAGGAATATGTGCGTATATCCGATATGGAAAAGGCATGCCACTTTTTAACGGCCATTATTAAGGCAGCTTATTCATATAATTATTGATGATTTGCTGAACCTGTGAATCCTTGATATTTATTGATATCTGTATACGCCTGTTTTTTGATTTCGCAGCCTCGTTTACTTCTTCCACAAGTGGTCTGAATTCTGAAAACCCGGATGCCTGGAAATACCGGCCATAATTTCTGCTCAGCACCGGGTTTTCTTCCATCATAGTATTTATGACTGCTATTGCCCTTTGACATGAGAGGGTATAGTTATTCTGGAATGTATCATCTGAGTCTGCATAACCCGAAATGATAATTGAGTCAATGCTGTTTCTTATATCAGGGTTGGCGAGAATATTTTCAAAAGCATAGGCAAATCTGTTAAGCATTTTTTTGCCATTGGCAGAGATTTCGCTTGAACCTTTTGCAAAAAGCAGGCTGCTTTGAACAACAAGGTTTGCATTGTCATCGATTGTGACCAGGGGCTCTTTTACGGAAGAAAATGAATTGCCCAGTTCAAGCTCGATGGAGTTTTTAACTTCTTTTAAAAGATTTAGGCGAAGCAGAGATATCTGCTCAAGCTGATTTTTTACAGAATCCAGCTCTTTTTCTTTTTGTGCCAGCGCTGTTCTGTCCTTGTCAAGCTGTGTCTTAAGTCCCTGTATATGCTTTTCACTGTCGGAAATGATTTTTTCAAGATCAGCCATTTCTTCTTTCTTTATTGCCAGTTGTCTGTTAATGTTGTCCAGCTCTTCTTGTGCGCTGGAGAGATATAACCGGGTTTCATTGAGCTGATTATCCCAAATTCTGGCCGAAACAATCTGTTTTATCGCCAAAATAATTATAAAGAAAAAGAGCACCAGCACCAGAGAAGACATTACATCAGTAAAAGAAGGCCAGAAATGTTCTTCATCCTGCACGAACTGATGTCTTCTTGTATATCTCATTTCTGTATTCACTCCTTTTCAATCCTGGCTACGGCAGCTTCCGTATAGTTAAGAAGCCTGTCAGGGATTTCATTGATTGTTTTTAAGTAGATTGCTCTGTCCTGGTTCGCGTCATCAATTTTTTTGGACAGCTCTGACAATAAGCTGTTCATAGCTTCACACCACTGACTGTAGTTTTTTAATTCAAGGAAGAGGTTTTTAAATTGCCCTGAACATTCTCCTATTAATATACTGCTGGTATTAAATGCGTTTGATGTTTTATCCAGGGCCTGATTAAAGGACGAGATTAAATTTTCGGCCTGCCAGAGATTTTGTCTTAATTCTTTGTTGAAACTTGTCAGAAATGATAACTCCCCTGTGTAGTCAGTTACTGTTTTTGAGAACAGGGCTACAGTATTTGACAAGGTTTGGGATATAACCTGTATTTCAGCCTTTTCTTTTTTATTTTGATTTTCCAGGATTTCTCCGGCTATTCTAATGTCCAGGAACTCTTCAAGCTGGGAAATAAAAAGACTTTTGGCTTTATGAGCGCTGACAAAAGTGGTTATACAGGTAAATGCTATTGAAAAGCCGGTCCCAAAAAGGCTGGTAAGAAAAGCTACCGACATGCCCTTGAAAGAGGATACAAGGAGTTTGAGAGTGGTAGCTCCGGCTTCGGACATAAGAGTTTCAGCTGTTGTCTGGGACATCATATTTCCAATATCCCCAACGGCTGAAGTTAGACCAAGGAATGTTCCAAACAGACCCAGGGTAATCATCAGGCCGTTTACCTTTCTTAAAAAATTTTCACCGGTATTACAGGGTTTCAAAAAAGCTTCGATACCCAGATCAATGATTGCGGGAGTGTTTATATCATTAATACCGCCAATCAAACCTTCTTTATATTCCTCCACAATCCACCCAAGCATGTCTGATTTAAACTCACTTATATCACCGTCACAGAATGCGGCAAGTTCCTGGGATAGGGATATGTAGCAGCGCCGGACAAGTATGTTTACATAGAAACCTATTATAAAAACAATTGTAATAAACACTGTTATGATGAAACCCGAAAGGCCCATCTGACTGTAAAGTGATGCCAGGGTAGTGAACATAATAACACTCCTTCTTTCCGGAAACTAAAGGCATCGCCCTTTTATTCCTTAACTGAAAGTTTAAAATGCAAAATTACCCGTGTAGTGGACAAGCTGCGCAAAATATATATATTTATCTCTTGAGGAATATAGAACGCTGATATTTGGGATTTCCTGTGACGGCTTATATATGGACCTTTCCTGAGAAAAAAGCCCCGGCAAAATCAGCTGTAGGACAGGGCAATAAAAAAGCCAACCAAAAGAAAAAGCCATGGAAAAGGCATTGTGCCTTATATGGCTTTTTTATGAAATATATTTAACTCTTTCGGGTTAAAACCGGACTTTTATACATGTTAAAAAACATTTATGAGTTTTTGGATTGAATATATTCATGGATAGCTTTAGCTGCAGTTTTGCCGGCTCCCATTGCCAATATAACAGTTGCCGCGCCGGTTACAGCATCACCGCCTGCAAAAACGCCTTCCCTGCTTGTTTTACCGTTTTCATCAGCTACAATACAGCCCCGGCTATCGGTTTCCAGACCTTTTGTAGTGCTCCTTATAAGAGGATTTGGTGATGTTCCTATGGCAATAATTACTGTGTCCACATCCAGAATATGTTCAGTTCCGGGCTTTGGAACAGGACTGCGTCTTCCTGAGCTGTCGGGCTCATCCAGTTCCATTTGAACACACTCAAGACCTTTTACCCAACCGTTATCATCCCCCAGAATGCGGGTAGGGTTAGTTAACAGTTTAAAAATAATCCCCTCTTCTTTTGCATGATGAATTTCTTCAAGCCGGGCAGGCATCTCTTTTTCTGAGCGTCTGTAAACTATGTAGACTTTTTCAGCTCCCAGTCGTATTGCACTTCTTGCAGCGTCCATTGCAACATTTCCGCCACCAACAACAGCCACATTTTTGCTTCTCATTATGGGAGTGACGGCATTTTCTTTGTATGCTTTCATTAGATTGATACGCGTAAGGTATTCATTTGCTGAATAAACCCCGTTCAGATTCTCACCGGGTATATTCATAAAGGCAGGAAGTCCCGCCCCTGAACCTATGAATACTGCGGAAAAACCTTCGTCAAAAAGCTCATCAACGGTCAAAGTTTTGCCAATAACCATATTTGTGCGAATTTTAACACCCTGAGCCAAAAGTCCGTCAATTTCTTTCTGCACCAGTTTCTTAGGAAGTCTGAATTCGGGAATACCGTATACCAGTACTCCACCGGCAGTATGAAAGGCTTCAAAAATTGTAACATCGTAACCTGATTTTACCAGATCACCTGCACAGGAAAGACCTGCAGGACCAGAACCGATTACGGCTACTTTTTTACCATTAGATTCAGAGTTTTCAGGTTCTTTTTTCAAGTTTTTCATTGCCCAGTCGGCGACAAAGCGTTCAAGGCGACCTATTGCTACTGGTTCACCTTTTATACCACGAACACATTTTTGTTCACATTGTGATTCCTGTGGGCACACTCTTCCGCACACTGCGGGAAGACTATTGGTCTCTTTGATTTTGTTATATGCTTCCTCAAATTTTCCTTGAGCTGTTAAAGTTATAAATTCAGGTATTTTCACTTGCACCGGACAACCTGATGTGCATGGTCTATGCTTGCAGTTAAGGCAGCGCTGAGCTTCTTCGACAGCCATTTCTTCAGTATAGCCCAGAGCCACTTCTTCAAAGTTTTGTCTTCTTATTTCAGGATTTTGTTCAGGCATAGGTACTTTTTTCAGTGACATATTAGGCATTTGCTATACCTCCTAATCTGCACAGATGTTCCTCGGCTTTCCTTTCGTAGCCTTTGTACATGGAGAGCCGGCGTATAAGCTCATCAAAATCCACTTTATGGCCGTCGAAATCCGGACCGTCCACACAGGCAAATCTGATTTTTCCATCTACAGTTACGCGGCAGCCTCCGCACATTCCTGTTCCATCTATCATTATTGGATTGAGGCTTACAATGGTTTTGATCCCGTACTGTTTTGTCAGATTGCAGACCGCCTTCATCATAACAGGAGGTCCTATTGCTATAACAGCGTCATAAGCATTTCCTTCGTCAAGCAGTTTTTTCAGAACATCAGTAACAAAACCTTTTGTTCCGTTTGATCCGTCATCGGTGGTGACCACAAGTTTATTGGCGACTTTTGACATTCTGTCTTCAAGAATAATAAGGTCTTTGTTTCTGAACCCTGCAATAACATGGACTTCGCTGCCTATGCCGCTTAGCTTTTTGGCCTGCGGATAGGCTATAGCTGTGCCCAGCCCGCCTCCTATTACAGCGGCTTTTTTTATACCCTCCAATTGGGTGGGTTTTCCCAAAGGCCCAACAAAATCAAGAAGACTGTCTCCAGCGTTTAGGGAACCCAGAATTTTTGTGGTTGCACCCACTTCCTGAAATATAATAGTTACCGTTCCTTTTTCCCGGTCATAGTCGGCAATAGTCAAGGGTATGCGTTCCCCTTCCTCATTTACGCGCAGCATTATAAACTGGCCGGGCTCGGCCTTTTTTGCTATGTATGGAGCTTCAATCTCAAGCAGTTTTACTTGAGAGTTCAAAACTTCTTTTCTAATAATTTTATACATTCTGTTCATTTCCTCCTCGTGTTAATTTCTCTTCCCTGAAACACATCCAGAAACTGAAATATTTGGTACGGACAGCATGTATAATTATACTTTTTTCTATTATAAGTTATAAATATACAAACCTCAATTCGTTGATTATGTTTAACAACAATTTATTCAACAATATCCACAGAAGGACATATCTCAGAAAAAAATCTCATAAAATGAATGGACATATATATTCCGGGAGGATTTGGATGGCAAAACGCTCACTAAAATATAACACGGCCATACTTTCCGTAACAGGATTTATTGTTAAAGTCATCGGTTTCTTTTATAGAATTTTTATAGCCAACAGTATAGGTTCTGAAGGATTAGGTTTGTACCAGCTGGTCACACCCATATATTCCTTACTTGTATTGGTATTGGCTGCCGGAATACAAATAGCAGTATCCCGTTTCACTGCTGAGGAGACATCAAAAAAAGCGGAAAAAGGTATGAGGATAGCCAATTTGTCTGCAGCTATGGCTTTGACAGCAGGTATAATTGTATGCGCAATTCTTCTGATGAATATTGATACATTGGTATTTTCTTTTACCGGAGATGAAAGAACCAGAAGATCATTAATCTATATACTGGTTTTAGTTCCTCCCATAGCTGCAGCCTCGGCATATAAGGGTTATTTCTACGGACGTCAGGAAATGATTCCAAACTCAGTTGCCCAAATACTCGAACAAGTATCCAAACTTGTTTTTGTAGTTTTACTGTATGATTCATTTAAAGGTAAGGGCGTTGAAAGCATGTGTCTTCTGGCTGTCATGGCAATGCTTTTTGGAGAGGTGGTCAATGTCTCTACCGTATTTATAGTATTTTTAAGCAGGAAAATTAGAATAAAGAGCAAATACCATACTGCCAGGACCAGCGGGATAAAGACCGTGAAAAAAATATTCAAGGTTGCGGCTCCTATTTCATTAAACAGACTGATACTCTCAGTAATCGGAACTGCAGAAAGTCTGGTAATACCCAGAAGATTGGTTCTTTATGGCTATAATATGCAGGAAAGTTTGAAAACCTTTGGAAGATTAAGCGGTATGGCCGCTCCTTTAGTCTTTTTTCCTTCCATGCTTCCGGGGGCACTGGCCACTGCACTGGTGCCTGCCATTGCAAGCGCCTTTGCCTCAAAAAAATATTATGTAGCGAATAGACAAATTTCCCAGTCTATAAAAGTAACCCTGACAATGGGACTCATTTTTACTTCCTTCTTTGCCTGCTGCAGCCGTGAAATTGCAGAGCTTATATATCCGGGGCAGGAAGTGGGCAAGATACTTTATATTCTATCATTTACAGGTGTGTTTATATACCTTCAGCAAACCATGCTGGGGATACTTAACGGTCTTTCCCGCGAAAAGACCATACTTATCAATACTCTTACCGGAAGTATAGTAAGATTTGTTTTAATATGGTTTCTTATGCCGCTTTACGGAATTGAAGGCTATGTGTTCTCGTCTATAGCAGGAAGTATAATAGTGGTTATTCTGAATTTTAGGGAAATCATCAAGATAACAGGCATTTCCCTTGATATAAGGGAATGGCTTTTAAAACCTGTTGTAAGTGCTTTACTCGGATCATTTATTGCAATACTTTTAAAGAATCTGTCTGTATTTTTGCCCGCAGCTTCAAAGCTGCGACTTGTCTTCAATAGCGGAATTTCTTTCCTTACAATAGTTCTGGTCTTTTTTCTGACAGGTGTAATAAAACGCGATGATATAGCAAGGTGGACAGGAAAAAGAATAATAAAATAAACTTAAAATTTAAAGAAAAATTTAGAAATATAAAGTATTTGACAGTTAATTAAAAATAAATGCCAAATAAATAGTCAAAGAAAGTCAAAATCAAGATTGAGTTTTTCGATTGTATGATTTAGAATATAATCAAGGTCAAAGAAAGTCAAAATCAATAAACAATTTTGAATTTTATGGAGGTGTTGCTCAATGTTCAGTTTAGTTCCTCATTCCTGGAGACGTGGCATCTTATCAAGAAAAGATGATTTCTTTGGAATAGACAGATTCTTTGAAGATTTCTTTAGAGATCCTTTCTTCAGCAGATGGTCAGCTATGACAAGTCCTATTCGTACAGATGTCAGAGAGACAGAAAAGGAATACATTATAGAGGCTGAAATGCCGGGAGTTAAAAAAGAGGATATCATAATAGACCTTAAGGACAATGAATTAACTCTTGGCGTAGACGTGAAAAATGAGACCAATAAGGAAGACAACGGCTATATCTGCAGGGAGCGCCACTTAGGATCCTACAGGAGAAGTTTCCATGTAGGCAATATTGACAATGAGAATGTAAAAGCAAGTTACAAGGATGGCCTTCTTACAGTTATTCTTCCTAAAGACAACAGACAGGATAAAGGAAGAAGAATTAAAATAGATTAAACTTCTGCTCCTTTCAGAATAGCTGTTATAATAATACAAAGCTGACGGAAAACTGTGCGTCAGCTTTTTTATGTTTGCCCTGTAAGTACTGATATTGTATTTTTGTTATAATATATTCTATAATCTCAATTTAAAGGTTTATATCTTCTTGCATGCAAAGTTACTTAATGTATAATTGTATTGTCGCTTTTTATTTAGGAATAATTATTATAGATATTTATATATCAGTATTTTACATTGCGAAAATGTAAATTAATTAATTTGGAACAGGAAGTGCAAAATGAGATTGATAGCAGATTGTCATCTTCATACTACTGCCAGTGGCCATGCTTACAGTACTATTGGGGAATACGCAAATGAGGCAGCAAAAAAAGGGCTTGAACTAATTGCCATGACCGATCATGGACCTAAAATGCCCGGCACCAGCAGTATTTTACATTTCGAGAACCTGAAGATAATACCTGACAGTATGTGCGGTGTTGAAATACTTAAAGGTATGGAAGCAAACATAATTGATTATGATGGTTCTCTGGACACCGGAAATCTTGATGTTTCCAGACTGCAGGTGTTAATAGCCAGTTTTCATGATGTATGCCTGCCCAGTATGGGTAAGGAAGAAAACACGAAAGCTATGATTAATGCCATGAAAAACAGGTATGTCAATATTCTCGGTCATCCTGATGACAGCAGGGTTGAGGTCGATTACAGGGAACTGGCAAAGGCAGCTGCAGATTATGGTGTTTTACTTGAGGTAAATAACTCCTCTCTAAGACCCACTTCTTTCAGGCTGAATGCCGCTGAAAATTATGAGAAATTACTTGAAGAGTGTGAAAAATATAAGGTATATATAATAATAAACAGTGACTCGCATATTCACACAGATGTGGGCGAATTTGCCGAGGCGCTGGAGCTTATAAAAAAATTTAAATATCCGGAAGAATTGATAGCGAACGCAAATATATCAAGGTTAAAAGAGAGGCTTAATTTAAGGAGATAGACTGTATGCTTGAAAGACTTGAATCAATTGAAAACCGTTTTGAAGAATTGAATATGAGGCTGGCAGATCCAAGTGTCATCAACGATCAGGAACAGTATACGAAACTTATGAAAGAGCATTCCGAGCTTTCTGAGATTGTTGAAAAATATCGTGAGTACAAAAACTATGTGAAAAATCTTGAAGAAGCGAAATTATTACTGGAAGAAAACGATGATAAAGAATTTGAAGAAATGCTTCAAAATGAGATAAAGGATGCCCGGGCCGGAATTGAAAGGACAGAAAGGGAGCTAAAAATTCTGCTTATGCCCAAGGACCCAAATGATGAAAAAGATGTCATTATCGAAATCAGGGCAGGGGCAGGAGGAGATGAAGCAGCGTTGTTTGCTGCTGAACTTTACCGTATGTACACCCATTATGCTGAAAAAAAAGGCTGGTCCTACAGCATAATTGATTCAAACCCTACTGAAATTGGAGGATTTAAAGAGGTTATATTTGAGATTGAAGGCAAGGGGGCATACAGCCGACTGAAATTCGAAAGTGGTGCCCATCGTGTCCAGAGGGTTCCAACAACTGAATCAAGCGGGAGAATACATACATCTACCGCAACTGTGGCAGTTCTGCCTGAAGCAGATGATGTACCTGAAGTTGAGATTAAACCTGGTGATATTGAAATAGATACATTCAGAGCGTCAGGCGCGGGAGGACAGCACGTCAATAAAACCTCCTCAGCCATTCGTATAACCCATCTGCCCACTGGAATTGTTGTAACCTGCCAGGACCAACGATCACAGCTGAAAAATAAAGAGAAGGCAATGAGGGTTTTAAAAGCAAGGCTCTATGAAAGAGAAATGATGAAACATCAGTCCGAACTGGCTGAAAACAGAAGAAGCCTTGTAGGTACAGGTGACAGAAGTGAAAGAATAAGAACCTACAATTTCCCGCAGCGGAGAGTGACTGATCATCGGATAGGAGTTTCAATTTATAATATTGAGCAGTTCATGGATGGAGATATTGATGAAATCATTGATCAGCTCATTACGACAGATCAGGCTGAAAAATTGATGGGAAACGGTGAGGAGTAAGAAGCCCGCAAGATGCTTAAGGGACAGAGGGGACAGGGGATGGTTCCGGTCGCGCAGGGAAAACAGGAAACGATAGTGTTTCCTGTTTTTTGTCGTGTCTCACCTTTGGGCTTTTGCAGGATTAGACACCGGAAACAACCCCTGTCTCAGTTTTCTAAAATTTATATTTCAGATTGCGCCCGAAAAGAGGATAGGGTATGACAAAAACTTGTATGCCGCTGGCATAGGGGGATATAGTGTATAGTGGATAGAAAATGGCAATCCCGTCCTTGGTGAGGTAATAATTCTTCTCATCGAAATGTTTTGCTATATTATTTTTCAGATTGTCAAAATAATCGGCTTTCCCGGCAAACTTTCTGCGCCTTGCCTCACCTTCAATGAATTCCAGTATAAAGTATTTGTAATTAAAACCTTTGTTAAACAGGGAAGACAGCTCCATCTGCCTGCTGTTTTTCATGTCCCAGGTATATGAAGTACGGGTTGTCGTACCATGGGCACCGCCAGTAAATTCATAGACATCAATGTACAAGCTGATAAAAGGTTTTTTGCAATATGTTACTTCAAAAACTTGATTGAATACATAGCTATAGAATGGAAAGCCTTGTGCCTTGGATGAATTGTAGTGTTTTACAGCTTCACGGTAGAGTTTCGATGAGGCATATCGGTAATTACTACGTGCTTTTTGTCTGTAAAAGGTATTAAATATCATACTGTTGGGGTAATTAGAAGGCATAATATAAGGATAGTCGATTTCTATATCGACCATCTGTGTTCTGTCATAATATAATTTATCCTTAATGGTTTGGGCTTTTATAAAATCACATTTCATAGCATACCACCTCACATCATTTTATTAAGGTGATACGCATTTAGTGCAAGTCCGCTACTTGTTCTGTTTTTTCTCTACCATGCCGGAAATGGCAGCAGATAATGAAAATTCCCTTGATATGCATTATTCAGATACTTAATATAACTGAAATTATCTGGGGAGAAAATAGAGAATTGCTTAAAATAAATGGAAATACAGACTATTTGTTCCACATATTATAAGGGTGACGTATAAGATTGGCATTATAATATCTGGGGTCAGATGTGACTTCCTTTCCAATCCAGTGAGGTTTTTCAAAAGGTTGACTGCTGTCTTCAAGTTCAATTTCAGCTATTACCAGCCCCTGATTTTCGTCCAGGAACTCATCTACCTGCCATGTGAATCCTTTATAAGTCAGTGTGTACCGATACTTTCTTACTATAGGTTTCTTGCATAAAGACAATAAAACTTCAGCATCAGATAAAGGTATGGGATATTCGAACTCATAACGCTCCAAATCATTTTTCCTGCTTTTAATGGTTAAAAAAGCACTGTCATCACATATTCTTACCCTGACAATCCTGTCGGGATCATCAGACAAATATCCCTGACTGTAAAAACTTCTGACAGCGCCTTTTTTATAATCACTATTAGTAACTAAGAATTTACGTTCAATTTCCAGAGCCATATTCTTTGTTCCTGCTTTTCTAAAAGTCTTTTAATTATTTTCGAATTTGGACAAGGATTTAATAGCTATGAATCCTAAAATAAATGCAGCTACGGACATAAGGACAAAACCTGCCCACCAGATTGCATCCGCACTTGCAGGAATTGCGGGTAATATTTTATCCTGGAAAATTTCAGTTGTGGAGCCTATAACAAATCCTATGATCATACAATAAGTCTGATGCGGGAATGTGTTTAAGGTCCATTCAATCGGTTTCGTTATCAGAAAAACTCCGATCAGCGTCGCAATTCCCAATAATCCGATATAGACAATATCAAATTCTGTTATTGCCGCAAGCATGTCATCATACATACCAAGTACCAGAAGCATATGGGAGGTACTGATGCCCGGAAGCACCAAAGCCAAAGCAATTACAATACCTGTAATGAGTAACATCAAATAATGGGTAAAGCCCGAACCGGAGCCAATATTGACACTTCCTTCGGGAATAAATCCAATAAATATCACAATGAGAAAACCTAACAAAAAATAAATAGCTGAAGATATTCTTAATGGAGATTCCTTTGTCTTCTTATATAGAGCAGGAATGCCGCCGGCTACTGCACCTATGAAAAACACCGATACAGGTAGCGGAAAATTCTCCAGCATCCATTTAATTATGAACGAAAGGGAGCAAATACCTAAGCCCGCTCCAATACAAAACTTCAGTAAGAATAATATATTGCTTTTGATGTCTTTAAAGAAATTACTGATTGAACCAATCAACCTGTCATATATGCCTAGCAGGATGGCCATGGTACCGCCACTTACACCTGGAACACTCATAGATGAGCCTATGGCATATCCTTTTAATATTATAGTTAAGTCATCTCTATACCTGTTTTTCATCTGCTAAAACTCCTCTTTGGTAAGTACTATCAAAAATTTGGATATAACATTAACATATTATAATAAGATTGTATGCCCCTGCAACTATTTTTCCCGATGAAATGATTTCTTTGTTATTCCCAATAAATCTGTACAAGCATAGTATGTTAGTAGTATGCAAAAAGTAAGTTTCATTTATAATCGGGGGCAATATTATGAAAATCCGCAATCTGAGCTTTTTCTCAAATATAATTCTTTCTAAAACGCCTGAAGCAAAGGCTGAAATAGCAGGAGGTCCTCTCGCACCCAATATAAGAGGTACGGTTAATTTTTATCCGGTATATAACGGCACGTTAGTGACAGCTGAAATTTATAATTTACCCAGAATGGCACCTGGTCAGGGTTCAAGACCTCCAATCGGACCTTTTGGTTTTCATATACATGAAGGAAATACATGTACTCCGGGAAATCCTCAGGATCCGTTCAAAATGGCAGGGGAACATTTCAATCCAAAAGGCCTGCCGCATCCATTACATAGCGGGGATATGCCTGTACTGTTTTCGGACAGCAATGGTTATGCTTTCCTGACTTTTTATACTGACAGATTTACCCCAAGTCAGGTAATAAACAGAACAGTAATTATTCATGAGAATCCTGATGATTACAGATCCCAGCCAGCAGGAAATGCAGGGAAAAGACTTGCATGCGGGGTGATTATGCCTCAGTAACAGATTATCAATACCAAAGAAACTGCGGACGCAAGGTTTCCCTTCCCAAAACAGCCTTCTTCCTTTGAAGCATTGGGCTGATGTTCAGGAGTATCCTTGCGCCCGCATTTGGATATGATGTTCAGATTCTATATACATCAGCAGTAAAAGTTGTTATGCAAAAAGCGCAGCCCGAGGAGGCAGGACATCGGAGGCAAGGTTTACCGTCCTTATAGTGCGAGCTTGTAGATGTTGATAACATCCTGCTTGTTCAGCTTTTTAAACTGGCCGACAGTAACTGTGTCAGACTGTGTACACTTATCTGCCATTTCTTCCAGCCTTGTATCGTCTATGCCGGCCTGCTTCAATCTGACCGGAAGACCTATTGAGCTGAAGAAATTCTCAAGAGCAGAGATTCCCTTAAGTGCCATTTCTTCCATATCAAAAAAGTTGTCGTCTACGTTCCATACCCTTTTGGCAAACTGGGCAAACCTGGAAACATCCTCTTTATAAACATATTTCATCCATGCAGGGAACACTATTGCCAGACCTGCACCATGGGCGATATCATAAATGGCGCTTATTTCATGCTCAATATTGTGAGAACCCCAGTCGCCAATTCTTCCTGTATTCAGAAGGTTATTATGGGCGATTGTGGACGCCCACATGATTTCAGCTCTTGCATTGTAATCGGCAGGATTGGCTATGGCTTTTGGAATATTTGATATTACAGTTTTAAGGGTTGCCTCAATCAGTCTGTCAGTCAGCTCTACATTTTTGGTCTTTGTAAAATACCTCTCCAGGAGGTGGGCGATGATATCTGCAGCTCCGCAGGCAGTCTGATAATCAGGCAGGGTAAAGGTAAGTTCAGGGTTCAATATGGAGAATTCAGGATACATAATATCAGATGTAAGACCTAATTTATGCCAGCCATCCTCATTTGTTATTACTGCACTGTTACTGGCTTCACTGCCTGCCGCCGGGATAGTCAGTACAGTCCCAACGGGAAGGGTTTCTTTTGGCTCAGCCTTGCCTGTAAAGAAGTCCCAAACATCTCCATCATAGGGAACTCCCACACCTATGGTTTTTGCAGTATCTATAGCACTGCCGCCACCTACGGCGAGGATGAATTTAATATTATTTTTCCTGCAGATATCTATTCCTTCATGGACCAGCGAAAGCCTCGGGTTGGGCTGGACACCCGGAAGCTCAATTACTTCTACGCCTGCATCTTTCAATGATTTCATAACTCTGTCATAGAGACCGGTCTTTTTGATTGAGCCTCCACCGTAAACCATGAGCACCTTGTTGCTGTACTTGATTGTTTCCTGTCCGACACGGTTTTCGGTGTCCTTTCCAAAAATGATTTTTGTGCGGTTTTGAAATACAAAATTATCCATAGATATACCCCCTTGGTATTATGAAAGTAAATGACCTGTACTAAGTGCATCCGTTTATTCATATATAACATTTACTAATAATATTACCTCCTGAAAGGCCTGTTAAACAACGTTATTTTATGCAGTATTCCCGTGCCGTCCTCACCTTTCGACTTTAAAAACATAAGCTATTAATATAAGTACAAGCATAAGAAGATGGAGGAACATTATGAAGGTAGTGATTCTCTGCGGTGGCAGGGGACTGAGAATGAATGAGATTACAGAAGATATTCCCAAACCTTTAGCTTCTGTATGTGGAAGGCCGATGTTGTGGCATATCATGAAAATCTATAAACATTATGGTTTTGATGAGTTTATCCTGCTTTTAGGGTACAAAGGCCACAAAATTAAGGAATATTTCTTGGACTATAAGTGGAGGGATCATAGTTTTGTTCTGAATACAAAAACCAACGATGTAAGGCTCCTTGAGGAAAGTGAGGACTGGAATATCACTTTTCTGGATACAGGTTTGGAAACCTTGACGGGCAGCCGTATAAAAAGAGCCCGGAAGTATATAGGAAATGAAACCTTCATGGCTACATATGGGGACGGTCTGTCAGATATAGATTTAAACAAGCTTTTGGCCTATCACCGGGAAAAGGGGAAGATTGCCACTGTAACAGGGATAGATAAAAAGACTCAGTATGGAACTTTGACCATAGAAAATGGTATAGCTAAATCATTCAGGGAAAAGCAGAGTTCCAGCGGTATTATCAATGGGGGATTCTTTGTTTTCGAACCTCAAATTTTTGATTACCTGAATGATGATACCAATTGCATTTTGGAGCGCGAACCGCTTGAGATGCTCGCAGCAGAAGGAGAATTGGCTGTTTACATGCATGATGGCTTCTGGACTGCCTGCGATACATATAATGATATTTTAAAGCTGAACAAAGTATGTGAAAGGGGAGAAAAACTGTGGAAAGTGTGGGAGACAGAATGAGTTTCTGGAAAAACAAAAATGTTTTCATTACTGGCTGTACTGGTTTTTTGGGAAGCTGGCTTGCAAAGGAACTTGTAAATAAAGGTGCCAATGTAACGGGACTCGTACGGGACAGAATTCCCCAATCAAATCTATATGATGGAGATGAGTATAAAAAAATAAATTTTGTATTTGGTGAGCTTGAGGATGAAGCTTTGCTGGAAAGAGCTCTGGGCGAATATGAGATTGACACAATATTCCACGTAGCAGCCCAGGCAATTGTTGGAGTTGCCAACAGAAATCCGCTTGCCACTTTTGAAGCAAATATCAGAGGTACATGGAATGTACTTGAAGCGGCAAGGAGAAGTCCTTTAACAGAGAGAATAGTAGTGGCATCCAGCGATAAAGCCTATGGCGATCAAAAACAGCTTCCTTATGATGAGACCATGCCCCTCTGTGGGAAACATCCCTACGATGTATCCAAAAGCTGTGCAGATCTGATAAGTCAGGCCTATCATAAGACTTATGGGCTGCCTGTTTGTATAACTCGCTGCGGCAATCTTTATGGCGGCGGGGATTTAAATTTTAACAGGATAATTCCCCAGACCATAAGAAGTGTAATACATGGAGAAGCGCCTGTAATCAGAAGTGACGGCACTTTTATAAGGGATTATTTTTATGTGGAAGATGCGGTGAAAGCATATCTGCTTTTGGCTGAGAAGATGAATGAATTGGGCCTTGAAGGTGAGGCTTTTAATTTCAGTAATGAAATTCAGATCACTGTTCTTGAGCTTGTAAACAAGATACTTAAACTCATGGGAAGCAACCTTGAGCCCGTGATATTGAACCAGGGTTCCAATGAAATCAGACATCAATATCTGTCTGCAAAAAAAGCAAGGGAAATTCTTAACTGGAAGCCTGTCTACACCATAGAAGAGGGGCTTGAAAAGACTATAGCCTGGTACAAGGATTTTTTTGATCAGGAGCTGGTTTTGTGAGAGCAAGTGTGATTATTCCTTCATATAACGCAAAAGAAAGGTTAGAGCTCAATCTTCGTGCCCTTAACGAGCAAAGTTATGATGGAGAAGATGTGGAAGTCATTGTCATAGACAATGGTTCCACTGATGATACCATGCAGCTTCTTGACAATTTCAAGCTTAAATATCCTATGAAAGTTATACGTATAGAGGGTAACAGGGGTATTGCCTATGGCCGGAATGCAGGTATTTTTGAAGCCAAAGGGGATATTTTAATATTTCATGACAGTGATATGATTGCATCCAGAGATTTTATAAAAAATCATACAGAGATGCATACAGAGTCCGGTATTGTAGCATGCGGTGTTTTTTGGAAAAGAATCTTCACTTTTTTCTATAAAGCTTTCAGCCCTTATCAGCTCTACAGTTTTGAAAGAATAATGAGCGAAAAAGGAATGCCTGAATTCTATAAAGAGGATACTCAGATATTGAAACCCGGAAAAGTAACAGCTGAGGAGCTCATGCCATGGAGCTTTGATCTGGACTTTGGATTTATAGAGGATTTGAAAGAGATTGTTAAAAAACACGGCAAAGCCCTAACAGGCTATTATTTGCCCTGGAGATTTTTCATCACCAATAATCTTTCGGTTGAAAGAAAAAAGGTCATGGATGTGGGAATGTTTGATAATAACATTGTCAGATACGGTTATGAGGATTATGATTTGGGGGTGCGCCTTTACAAATCAGGCTGCAAATTCGTTATGGCAGACCATATCATAAGTCTTCACCAGGAACACCCTGGCAATTACAAGCCCGATGATCTTTTTATTAATATCAATTATATGTGCGAAAAGTATAACAATATATATTTTATCGATGTACCCCTGGTATGTTTGAGTGATAACCTTTCCATTGACAAAACTAAACTGAATGAAATAGTCAAGGACATTTACAGACTGCTTCCTCATAAGGAATACCATGATATTCTGCAACTGTTTCTGGATCTTTTACAGGTAGTAAGAAAGAGAATCTTTGAAAATAATGCTCAGCCGGATAAAGCACTTATTGTCCGGATAGGGGAGATGCTGAGTTATTACATAAAAAAAGTGATATTTATAAAGAAAAAAGAAGGTGTGCCATATTTCATAAATCAATTGTACGATTTATTCAAGGTATCCTTTGATATAGACTTCGGGAAAATGGTGAGCTTCAGTGAGGAGAAGGAGGTTACAGAGTGAAAAAGTATCATTTTACAACAGTGGTTTCCCAGGATCATTTCTTTAAATTCATGGCCTTAGTTTCATCCCTGAGACATGTAAGCAGCAACTTTACACTTTTTGTACTGTGTGCTCACGATATTGTTTATCATATATTGAACAAGATCAAAGTGCAGGATGTGGTACCTGTTAAGCTGAGCGATGTCGAAAGCGATGAGCTCAGACGTATTAAAAGGCAGAGACATTTTCATGCCTATTGCTGGACATTGAAGCCTGTATTTTTGTGTTATGTTATGGAGAGATATCCTGACTGTGAATATTTTGCACATTTGGATGCAGATTTGTTTTTCTTTGATACACCCGATAATATTTTCAATGAAAGTCCTAATTCCTCCCTGTATTTAACCCATCATCGCAACTCGAAAGATTTTCTGCAGTATTATAAGGTGACAGGGATTTTTAATACCGGGTTTGTAGGCTGCAAAAATGATGAAACTGCGTTTAAGGCCATAGAAAAGTGGAAGTATCAGTGCATAGAATACTGTCCCATAAAAGAGGACCGCATAAGACGGCTTTTCGGGGATCAGCGGTATGTGGAAAGCTGGCCTAATGAATATGAGGGGGTTTATGTAGTTCAGAGCTACGGCGCTAATACTGCTGTCTGGAACATACAGAACTACGAAGTAAGTGTCAGAGACAACAAAGTATACATAAATGAGTACCCGCTTACATTTTACCATTTTTCGGGTCTGACCCTGATAAGCAGAAATGAGTTCAACTTAAACTGGTATTATAAAATTGAAGATGAAAGGGTTATGAATTATATTTATAAACCCTATATTATTACTCTTGTCAATATAATGAAAGAAATGGAAAAACATTTTCCATGGTTTAATGCGGGTTTTTTGAGCAGGGAATATACACCGGATACCCATTACTATAAAATGGAGGACAAATAACATAAAAGGGCAGTTGTTATATAAACATAAAATAATTCAGGATTAGTTTTAACTGCCCTTATACCATAACTTTTTCAATTATTTTTCAGTGCGTTCTGACATAGGAACATATTTTTTTCTCGGTGCAATGCTCTTGTAAGCAGGCCTTATAATCTTTCCTTTGTTAACTATTTCCTCCATACGGTGGGCGCTCCATCCCGCGATTCTTGCTATTGCAAATATGGGCGTATAGAGCTCAAGAGGAATATTCAGCATTCTGTAGACAAATCCGGAATAGAAGTCAATGTTTGTGCTTACACCTTTATAGATTTTACGGGTCTTTGCTATCAGCTTAGGTGCAATATCCTCTATTTTGGAATAAAACCTGAATTCTTCGTCCATGCCTTTTTGATGGGCAAGTTCCTTTACATGTTCTTTAAATATTTCTGCTCTGGGATCAGAGAGGGAATAAACAGCATGCCCCATACCATAAATAAGGCCTGAACGGTCAAATGCTTCTTTGTCCAAAATCTTTTTAAGATAAGCTACGATTTCCTCATCGTCTTCCCAGTCTTTGACATTTTCCTTGATGTCTTCAAGCATCTCAACGACTTTTATATTGGCACCTCCGTGGCGGGGGCCTTTCAGCGAGCAAAGTGCCGCAGCTATTGCCGAGTATGTGTCAGTACCAGTAGAAGTTACCACTTTGGTGGTAAATGTGGAGTTGTTTCCGCCGCCATGTTCGGCATGAAGAACAAGGGACAGATCAAGAAGTTTTGCTTCCAATGGTGTAAAATTACTGTCGAGTCTGAGCATGTGCAGTATGTTTTCAGCAGTCGAAAAATCTTCCCTTGGACTGTGAATACAAAGACTGTTATCCTGATGATAGTGTGTATATGCCTGATACGCATATACGGCCAGGAGCGGAAAACTGGCAATTAAGTACAAGCATTGACGAAGAACATTTTTTATGGAAATATCATCGGGGTTATCGTCATAGCTATACATTGACAGTACACTTTTTGAAAGTGTGTTCATCATATTCTTGCCCGGAGCCTTCATTATAATATCTCTGGTGAAGTCTTTGGGCAGCTTTCGTAGATTTGCAAGGTTCTTTTCAAAATCCTTTAAGGTATCCTTATCCGGCAGTTCGCCAAAAAGGAGAAGATATGCGGTTTCTTCAAATCCAAACCTGTCTTCACTCATAAAACCCTGCACGATATCTTCTATATCGTAACCTCTGTAATACAGCTTGCCGGGACAAGGAATCATCTCGTTTTCATCGATTATATAGGAATGCACTTCCCCTATTTCAGTAAGTCCGGCAAGTACACCCCGACCGCTGATGTCCCTCAGTCCTCTCTTTACATCATATTTTGTATAGAGTGAAGGGTCGATTATATTGCACGTTTCAGCTTTTTCTGTCAACTTATCCAACCATTCATTATTGAAGTTCATGGAAACACCACCTTAAAAAAAGAATAAAAAACAGATGAGATAATATAAAATGAATAGGGTTAGACTTAATTATATATGATTTTCCAGATGTATTCTATAAATTTTAAAATAAATTTACATTTTCTTGGTGATGGCTTTTTCAAGTATGTCTGAATTTATACCTTTATTATCAGTTGTGAAACTGCAGGGGTATTGGCTTTTGCATTCACAGCATTCTATATACTGTTTTGCTTCGACTTGTTCACGCTTGTCATAAAGAAATGGATAAAATTCTTTTTTGTTTAAAATTCCCGGAGAATCTGAATCAATTATATAGGAATAAATGTATTTGGCCTCATATTTGGCAATTAACTGACGACTTTTGCATGCCGGACAGAAAAATTTATTGTTTTTCATACCTCAACCTCGCTTTAAATTGTTTAGAAATGATTTTTAATTAGTGTTTACTTTATTAAAGAAATTAATTATTTACAGTTAAAGAATCAGGATATTTGTCAGGAATTTATGTTTTTTATCAGACAGCTGAAAGAAAAACCAAAATATGTACCCGGCAGAAGCCCGAAATGGTATATAATCAATACGTGGTTATAGAAGGTTTATTAAGGCGGTGGGAAAAATGGATAAAAAAATAGTTATTACTTATGGAGAAAATCCATTAAAAATGGTCAATGAGGTTTTGGAAAAGGCTGATTTGAAATCCCTGATACCTGTAGGAACAACAATAGGTATAAAGCCTAATCTTGTGGTTTCAAAACCTTCTTGTCTGGGGGCAACCACATCACCTGAAATGGTCTCTGCTCTTATAGAATATTTAAAATCTTATGGATTTGATGATATTGTCATACTTGAAAGCTCGTGGATTGGTGACAGTACAAGCCGGGCTTTTAAAGTCTGTGGGTATGAGGACATTTCTAAAAAGTATGGCGTACCTCTTTTTGATATAAAAAAGGATACATACAGTGTTAAGACTGTCAACGGAATATCCATGGAGATAAGCAATAAAGTTTTGGATGTAGGGTTCTTAATAAATATGCCTGTATTAAAAGGGCATTGTCAGACCTATATAACCGGTGCACTCAAAAATCTGAAAGGCTGTATATCGGACAGGGAGAAAAGACGCTTTCACACTTTAGGTTTGCACAAGCCCATAGCCTATCTGAATAAAGTCGTTAAATCTGATTTTATTTTAGTAGACGGTCTGTGCGGTGATCTTGATTTTGAAGAAGGAGGAAACCCTGTAAAAATGAACCGCATCTTCTGCGGAACTGACCCTGTGCTTATAGATGCCTATATAGCCAGCTGTATGGGTTATAAACCGCAGGATATCGATTATATAAAAATCGCTTCAGATATAGGGGTAGGCAGTTGTGATATTAATAATGCTGATATAATAGTGGTCAGCAAAGATACAACAGTTGCCCAACCTGCATCTTCGAGAAAAGTACAGCAGCTTGCAGGTTATATAGATCAAAAGGGTGCATGCTCTGCCTGCTATGCTAACCTGATACAGGCATTGGCAAGGCTGAATGATAAAGGAATGCTGAGGCAATTTAAAAATAAGAGTATCAAGATCGGACAAGGATATAAGGGTAAGGAATGCGATGGCATTGGAATAGGAAGCTGCACCCGGGGATTAAGCCGTAATATTAAGGGCTGTCCGCCTTCCACACCGGATATTTTAGAATTTCTGATGAATGACGTTTTATAATAATCAGCTTATAATAATGTTTTGAACAGGATTCAAACTCGTTGACTATAAATTTGAAACAGTTTCTGCCGGGGAATAATGGATCCAATTAGACCTTAATTTGCATTTTTAAAACTGCTTGACACTTGTCTAATACCATGTTACAATTTTCAGGCAAGGATTGAGGTAAACCTTTAGTCATGCAATTTAATAAGTAATACGGAGAGATGGCTGAGCTGGTCGAAGGCGCACGACTGGAAATCGTGTAGGCGTTGATAGCGTCTCGAGGGTTCGAATCCCTCTCTCTCCGCCATATTAAAGGGGTTTGGGGTTTGTCAGATTATGACAAATCCCATTTTCGTTTTATAAACTTCTAACAATTCTTCTACCATCAACCCTTACTTAACATCAAATAGCTCATTTATCTTGTTGGCGGTATTCCTTCAAAAGTATTCAGAATATAGATAAGTATGTTGGGATATGATATAATTTTCATATTATTGTCAAAAAAAATAGAAAGAGGATAGTGAATATGCCAATCAATATAGATTTAGCAAAAACACAAATGTATTTAGAGTGGCTAAAAACTAAACTATTTCTCGATTATAACGCCCATAGTGCCAGAAGAAGAGTTGTTAAGAGAGGGGAAGTATACTGGTGCAAATTAGGTCAAAATATAGGAAGCGAAGAGTGCAAAGAAAGATCTTGTGTCGTACTGCAATACGATGCTGGTAACGTAACATCACCGAATACAATTGTTGCACCTATAACTCATAGTTCTTCTACATTACCTGTTGTAATTCAAATTTCGGACAAATATGATTTAGCCGGTAATGTTATACTAAGTGGTAACGTATTATTAGGAAATATTGTATGTGTAAGTAAGGCAAGATTAGGAGATTATATAACAAATTTGACTCCAGACGAGATGAAGAGGGTTGATGAAGGAATTGCGATATCTTTAGATATAAAAAGGCATTATGACAAGCTCCGTAATATGTATAACGATAAATTACAGTACATAGAAAAACTGAAAAGTAAGATTTCTGGGTTGGAAGAAAAACTTCGAAAAGAAGAAACTCAATTTCGAGAATTTAAAGATTTACTTGCAGAATATGGACTTAACGATATAAAGGAATTAAAAACTTTGATAGCAGACAAACAAAATCAAAAAAAGTTATAAAAAAAGTATAGACAAATCACG